>Ga0207748_1000021_pt1 | contig 171430 bp, 106 predicted proteins | sample HigsolmetaGSP13D_FD_184841 | JGI IMG/M metagenome (GOLD analysis project Ga0207748, IMG submission 184841) | High solid enriched microbial communities from the Joint BioEnergy Institute, USA - SP1-3-D (SPAdes) | ecosystem: Engineered > Bioreactor > SSF (Solid state fermentation) > Aerobic >...
ATACGGCCCTCTTGCTGAACTGCTGAATCCGCTTGTTTTGCTTGTTTTGGTGGCATATTTGTAGTTGAAGTTGATGAATATGTCGCGTTGGTTGGTTACGTGGCCCGCTCGGTGTCCGATTACGTTATCTGCACACATGATTATACCACTGTTATTTCTGGAGTGAGAGATAATTGAGGGTATCTCGTTGAATAAAATAGAACAAGGAATCATCCCAGATGTGTCATTTTTGAGCACTGAATGCCTAAAAACCAAAAGAAAAATAAGGCTCTAAAGAAGGAAGACAAACCACCCTCCGAAATAAGTAGAACCCGCGCTGAACCTTACAACGCTCATTGCCAACTGACTCCATAACCATGCCGCTACGGGAGACACGTCCCAAGTGTCCCCAGTCTCATTCATAAATAGACAGATTTTTTCAGAAATACTGCAGCTCTTTTCAAATTCAGCTTCAAGTTTCAATCTCAATCACTCGGCGGCCGCGGCTCCACCCTGCCCTTGCTAACCTCGGCCCAGTTCGTGCTCAGCGCTGTCCCCTGGCTTTCGGTGTAGCTCTTGACCATCGCCCGCCGCGTGTCCGGGTCCGCGTTGGCGTACAGCTTCTTGAAGAAGGCGTCGACGGGGTCGCCCGTGCCGTAGTCCGAGTCGATGGATTCCGCACCGTCGGACTCCTCCGCGTCTGCAGCCTTGTCGCCGTCTGCTTTGGCTTTGCCTTTCGATTTGGATGCGGACTTCTTCTTCTTGGCCGTCAGCTCCGACGCCAGCTTGTCCCAGTCCTTGACGCCACGGCGGGAGGAGGTCGGGTATGCGGGCGCCTTTTCTGTTGTGGCATCGCTGGTGGTGGTGGATGTGGAAGGTGCTGGTGCGGTGGTGTCTGATGAGGTCGAGATGGCGGTCCGGTCTGCAAGTTTCTCTGTTGTCGTGGCTTCCAGCGTGTTCCACTTCTGGCCGGGCAGCTGCTTGCGGAGGACGACTTCGATCTTGGTCGACATGACGGAGAACCTGGACTGGGAGGGATCGATGGGCGCGAATAGGGGGTCCAGGTTGAAGGAGAACTCTGCGCCGGAGGGGGTGGGGAATTGGATTGAGATCTGTTAATTATTATTGGTTTGCGTTAGTTAGGTATTCACTTAGCCAGAGTGGCAGGAATGCAATGCAGGGTGGAAGGATGGCTGGATTTGACATACAGAGTCATTCTTCATATCCACATCGACTCTATCCTTCGGCACACCCTTCACGTAGAGCGTGATGACCACCGAGTCGTGCGACTGGTACCACTCGTGCCGGACCTTACCCATGGGGGCAGCAGGGCCGGCTGAGAACGGTGCAGACGAAGAGTCCTGACTGACAGCATCGAGCGCCGCCTCCTTGGTCTTGTCAGCACCGGTGGGGGCTTGCGACGGTGCAGTTGCAGTCTCGTCCTTCTTGCTCGTATCCTCCTTCTCCGTGGCTCCAGACTCGGTCTTCCCGCCAGGCGGATTATTCAAGACCTTCCTGAGCTCCTCCTCTGAGGGAATCTTGAGCTCATCCGGATACTCCTTGACCGTGACAGCGGCCCTCTCGTCCCCCTCAGGCAACTGGTCCAGCTTCGCCTTGACCTTCATCAACCAGATGGGCAGCTCCTGCTCGTAACTGCGGTCCTTGGAACGGCTCGCGGCTCCTCCTACTCCTCCTGCCTGCTGCGCGGCCACAGCGCTCTGCACATCCCCCGACTTGCTATTGCTATCCTTCTTCCCATCCACATCGATGCCCGTCTTCTCCCGCACGACCCCAAACACGAACGCCGCGTCCCCGTACCGCTCGAGCTGGTACAGCGCCACGCCGCGCCGCATCTGCGCGGTCAGGATCAGCTCGCGCTTGCCGCGCTCCCGCGCGAGCAGGAGGCCCGTCTCGGCGTCGCGCAGGGCGGCCTGCGGGTTGGGCCCGCCGTCGGCGGGCTTGAGGCGCGAGTAGGCGGTTGAGCGCTTGATGTAGTAGGGCGGGGCGCGGGGGAGCTCGAGTAAGGCGCGCGTGAAGTGCTGGATGGCGGCGGGCCAGTCGGAGCTCGCGAGGGCTTTGTCGCCCTGCGTGGCGGCGTTCATGGCGCCGATTTGTGTATGTGTGTGTGTGTGTGTGTGTGTGCGGTGTGGACTCTGTGTGAGTGAGGTTCTTTGACGGAGCTGTTTGAGGTTGGAGAGGTCAGTGTGTGGGTTGGTTATATGAAATGCAAATTGGGCATCTATCATCTAGATGGGGTACCTACTACGAGGTATGAACTACCAATGTATCAGGTGGGGAGGTAGCCCTGTTAGACTGTAGAGTCGATGTGGAGAGTGGAGCAGGAGAGGGTTCTGTAACTCGAGGGTTCCAAGGAACCTCTCAAAAGAATCAGAGGCGCAAGTGGTCATGGAGTTGTTTGTCTTTGAACTTTCTGGGTTCTATGACTTTCTCTGAGAGCGGCGGAGCTTGCGGGGGAGCTCCCAAGCTCCCCACGTGATTCCAAACAAACCCATGGGGGAGATCTTCCGGCGATCCATGGTCGTGGACATTGCGGCAGAAAGAGAACACTACGGAGTATGAGATGAGCTATGTATACGATACGGTTGTGTAGTCAAATATCTTGCATGTATTTCAGTTCCAGTGCTAATCGAAGTACAGCGCACCAGGCCGAATACAGGCCAGGGAGCTCATGACATCAACTGCAAATAAAACCCGAAAGAAGATTAAGAACATGAAAAACATTAGGTATATAGCAATGATATTTAACGCACTGGGGTGCTGTGACTGCAGCTAGGGCCGTCACTGCAGGTCCCTAGCGGGATTATTGATCGTATCCGGTCCATGAACTCGTATCTACAGCAGCTCCTCGTTACCAAACTTCTTGGCATAAAGACCCAGTGCTCTGATAGGCCAGTAGAACTTGTAGTTAGGGTATGAAATCATGCTATACGTTTGTTAGCAAAGTTCATTTCCATATGAATATATCTCGTATACATACCAAGACTGGTTGAAGACACCCTCGATAGCCTCCTGCAGCCACTCCCCGTTCGGCTGCTGCCGCGACATCAACAGCTTCATTGCCTTACGAAGAGGTTCCTTGTGGGGGTATCCAGCCTCCATCAGCGCAAGACATGCCCAGGCCGTCTGGACAACCTGAGACTGCTTGTGATGGACGTAGACGTGTTTCTCAGAGCTGAGGTAGGATTCGCCCCAGCCGCCATCCTCCATCTGCTTCGACAGAAGGAACTCACAGCCGCGGCGAGAGTATTCACTATTTTCGTAGGTCTCCCCAATGCTGGCTAGACTTTCGAGGGCGAACATGGCGGCGTACGTGAAGCAGATACCCCAAGATCCGTACCAGCTTCCATCTGGTCTCTGAACTCGTTTGATGTATTTAACCGCCTTTTCCTTTGCGGCCCGGATTTCATCCGCACGATAATCGGGGTAAAATTTGCTGAAAAGAGACAAAGCGGTAACCGACGCCGTCGTGCACTCGGGATAGTCGTAGCCGATCATGATTCCACCAAACACCTCTGCGGCGTTCAGCCATTCCAGTTTCGGTGAGCCTCTGGTCGTCTCATATTCGGTGAAGCCTCCGGTCGGGTTTTGCATGAGCAGCAGACAGTCAACTGCATCCTTCAGTCTTTCGACGGATATCAGTTTCGGGAATCCATGCATCTCCTGCAGCTGGATTGTAGACCTCAGGCCCTCAGCTGTGCAGTCACTGACGGTGTAACCCTGCGTTTTGTTGCTGAAGGGCCAGGCCCCTTTTCTGTGCTGACGGTAGCATTTCTCTTGGTCCGGGACATTTTCTCGAAGCTGATGGTCTTCGAGAAATTCGAGAGCCTTCAAAAGCATCGGCCTCCACTTTGGATCATCGGCAAAACCTGCAACGACGATAGACTGTATGATAAAAGCGGTATCCCATACTTGGACACCATTAGTGCCGTTACAGAGCATGCCCTCGTTCTTCATCCACATGTAGTCATGGAGTCGCTCACGATGGCGGCGAAGAGAATAACTGCCTTCACCATCATGTTCATAGCAAGCTACCATGTTCATGGGGTTGCTCACGGGCCCTAGGCCCGCGTAGTCCGTATTTTCGTCCTCCATCCGGATTAGTTCCCATGTCCATTCTTCCGCACGCTTTACCAATGAGGGCCACCGGATGTAGGGCTTCCACACGTTAACCAGCAACCAGTTAATCGTGTTGAGTAACCACGTTTTCGGGTAATAGTTATCTTCGGGGGCAATGGAATTGCGATGCGCAGCAAAATCTATGGTGTCATATGGCTGCGTGTATAACTCCTCTCGCAACTGTTTGGTAAGCGGGTCCAATGGGTGGGTGAATCTCTTGGACCACAAGTAGGACATGGGAAGAAAAACTTGGCGTATGTGAATCCACCACCGCCAGGGAGCGAAGGGAACCCAATCCGGCAGTAACCTGGAAGAGGGTAAGAAGGTGAAAAGGAATCGGGTCAACAGTTGCATAATACATACCAGATCTCTGGAGGAGTAGGGTTGACACACTCCCACTCCATCACACCAAGAATGCTGAGCCAGAATTTGGCCCAGTGAGGCCCGTAGATCGCACCACCGAATTTGTGCAAAAGACCACGAGCCTTGATCATGCGCGGGTCCTCCTCACTGACTCCAAGGAGACGCAACGTGACGTAGTTCATAGCAGTGCCAAAGACCGAGCTGTGGGCCTCGATATGCAGACCCCATCCGCCATCCTCTGGATTCTGTCGAGCAAAGAGATATCTTTTAATCTCTACAGCATACTCCGGAGGAATCGGCGTGTGAGTGACGTAGCAGGTGATGATCATTCCTGGCAGCAGGAACATCGGGCCACCATACTCGCAGGCCCAATTCCCTGGCGGGAGCTGCAATTTCGAGAAAAAGGTCAGGCCATTCTCAGCAGCCTGCAATGGGGTCTTAGCCGGTGGCAGATCAGGCAATCCCTATGTACTGTTTAGCGTGACATGTATACCATAGCCAGGATACGATGGCAGTACCGTGGGAAGCCCGAGGAAGTACTTATCCGCAGCGCTTTGAGGCCATTTTTCGTTCTCTTCATCAGACTCTAGGTAATGCCACGTCTGGCGACCACGGTCGTCCAGCAGCCGCCATCTTGAGTAGTCGGTCTTTGGATCACCATTGGCGTCGGTGGTCAAGTGGCCGTTGGCGGATGTTTTCCAAGGACCGATGTGGCTGAAGCTCTCTTCCGTAGCTCTCGTCCCCGACATCTTGAGTTCTAGTTGGATAAGAAAACACGGAGCACATCCGATTATGACTAGACTGTCGAGAAGGAAGGGTGCTGGGTATGTCCCCTCCAGGCGCTTGCGAGACCTGGGGAGACCTCTCTGCTAGCTCCGTACCTGGTCGCTCCGACGCGCCGCTGGGAGCTCCACGGGGCAGATCGCTCGGCGCTGAGCTCGTCCGGCACGCGCAGCTATCCCGGTGCATAACACTGCTTAGTCATCAGTACAGGGCATAACTAGCTAACTATCGCAGCACAAGCGTGTTCGGATGCTCGTGGACTCCTGGCAAAGGTATGGATGATATTGAACGGTGCGCCCATGGACCTGCTATATCTATATACATCTGTCATGCCCTGTCATGAGAGACCCCGCTCCCGGATTCCCATGATCCGGAGCAGATAACGAATATAGCAAACAAAGAACACGGCATCACCGAGCACGACCGGGCATGCGACTAGGAGGGTATCCCTGCAGCTCATAACAACTCCGCAGCCTGGAGTCCATACTCAGACTGCATGAGTCCTAGAGAATTTCAGCCGTCTTATGCGTGCCAGCTCACACTTTGCTGGTACTGCCTCATCGTGCGCTATCCCCCGCATGAAAGAGGCAGTAGGCTCTCTTGCCATCTCCCAGATTCGTAGTGCGATAATAGTACTGCGGATCGTCTCCTGCTGGCTCTAGTTCCGCTGGATTTCCCTTATGCTTCAATTGTTCGAACGCCTTTCTTTTCGCAAGGTGCTTGGAAGTTGCTGTTTTGCCATATACGGTAACACTTTATGCGGGTAATCTATGAGAGTAGGTACCTACCCAAAGTATTATTCCGCGCTCCAAGTTTCCCCAATCCACTGCTTTTAGAATGAGTTTTTGTCTCTCGAACCAGTGACTTCTGCTCTGCAGAACATTTCTGTTTCATATTATATTTCTCGCAATGGAGAACTCTGAGAGTTCTCGTATCTCGGACAACTCTTCTCCCCCCACGTCCAACCTCTCCGCCCACCCGGAGCAAAGGCCCGAGGAGAACGTCCAAGCATTCATCGACAATCTCCTGGCATCAATGCTCGATGAACTTGCAAAGCCTGATGGCCGCCCTTCCATTACTCTCAAGCAGAGATCAAGGCGAGGATGCTACACTATTAACCCCAGCACTGGAGCCCTGGAGGCCACTGGACCAGACTTTTACACGACGTATTCCTGGCCTGGCAAAAATGTGCATGAAGCGTGGAGACTCAGTATGAATGCTTCCGCGAGACTCTAAACTTATCCTATTCGATGGTATTGAGATAAAAGCATAGCGGTCACCATCCGCATTCTCGGGCTCATTGCTGAGGCGATCCGTGGTGGCTTCGTGACGTCGAAAAGGTTGTAGGCCTTTTCCTTTTGATACCTTTTGCCTTTCGCTGCTTGTTTATCTCCAGTGAAGATTGTTGCTGAAGTCCAAGCGCAAAAGAGACATATACTACAATGACCCAGTCTACTTTGGTTCACAGAGAGTGGTCGATACGCTGATCGATGATATCGCGTATACGGTCGGAGTCGGTCGTGCGGCCCTACACGTGGTATATATATCTCCGCATTGACCTATTGACAGGGAGAATCACTGATGAGTTGTCTACTGAAAGACAGCTGCAGCGAAAGGGTTGACGACAGGCTATCAGTTTCTGAAGACCAAGTCGCATATAATGCCAGATCTCGGGTCATCCGTTGAGGTCCAGACAATCTGACTTCTCATTGACAATGACCACTGACCAGAGTGCCCAGGACTTTCTCGTTCCACGGCTAGAAGATATCGACGAAGTTGATCTCTCAGAGGTCCAATGGGTCCTGGTCGTAGAGAAAGAGGCAAGCTATCCACTATCCAAACCTCTGCTGTTCCTCATGTCTCCATGAAAAAGCTCACCGCAAGAATTGCAGGCAGTTTTTCGCAGACTGGCGAGAAATCACTACCACACGACCTCAGCGGCCGGAAAGGGTATTCTGATTACCGTAAGCTAGGAAGGACCCTTTGCAAATCTCAAACAGTATCCTAGTTACAACCTACTAACAAGTATATCTCCAGGGCAAAGGCTACCCTGATCTCTGTACGCGGGCCTTTGTCCGCTTGCTCTCAGACACAAAAACATCTCCCCACCATGCAACATCATTCTATGCCCTCGTCGACAGCGACCCTGATGGCATGGCTATCATGGCCACATACAAATACGGCTCGATGGCGCAGGCGCACGAGAACGCCAAGCTGAACGCTCCCAGCATCCAATGGCTAGGACTACGCACATCGGATGTCGTCAAGGGCATGGATCCGCAGGGCGAAGACGCACTGATACCACTCTCCGTAAGGGACAGGAAGAAGGCGCTGGCCATGCTGAGTGGCAACCCGATCTTCGCGGAGGACGGGCCCGAGCCGGGCTGGCGGGCGGAGCTGCAGCAGATGCTGATGCTGAACCTGAAGGCTGAGATTGAGGTCTTGTATGGAAGGGAAGGTGGGATCAACGCGTGGATTGACCGGAAGCTAAAGCGTCTCCCTTAAATGAGATGATCAGGTCATTCCCGAAGGTTATAGGCTCTGAACGCTAGTATGTCATATATGAAGATAAGATTAAAATCCTCTATAGACTCCTAACTACATAACAATGCGGGGTATAAGCATACCTCCTCCTCCGGAAGCAAACAGCAAGAAAACCCAACAGACTCGCCAGACGTATGCTCTATTAAGAATGAATGCCAATGATCATGACACATGCCCATGGGATTATTATTATGATCGTCCGCGAGACTCTTTCACCACTGCCGACCCCCGACCTTAACAAGAACAGATCGAGATCTCATGATCTTGTTTATTTATAGACCCAGACTCTTCCTCACTTCCTCCCTAACCTTCTTCTCGTACTCATCCCTCCGCTCTCGCCACATCTTGGCGGCCTCCACGTTGGCGGGACTCTCGTCGTTCGGCTCCGCCAGCATACTCATGACGGAGATCAGGATCTTCTCGACGCTCTGGATCGGCGACCAGCGCTCCGACGCGTGCTCGTAGTGGTTAGGGTCATCGCCTGGGGGGTGGAGGATGGATATGCAGACGGTGCCGTTGGGGTAGACTGTTTCAGCCGTATTAGCCAACCAACTCCACGATCATGAAACAAGAAAAGCAAAGTAAGTGCAAGTAAGTAAGTGAAATAAATGACTCACCATTCGGATGCCACACGTTCCCGCCCACGAACTTCATGGTCGGCGGACTTAGCGGGTAATCCTTCGGGAACCTGAGCTCCGCCGCGAACACACCGCCCTCGTACGGGGTCCCCTCGGGCCCCTGGATCAGCGCCTCCCAGTAGAACATGTCATCCTCCGAGACGGGCCCCGCGGTGATGCCCTCGGGCGGGGAGGTGGAGAGGTTGCGGTACTCGTGGAAGAGGCGTTTCTGAGCCACGGACATTGACATTTTTCTCTCTCCTTTTTTGGTTTCTGAACAATATGGAGCTGATTAAAGCTTGTTCGGAGGTATCGAGATTTGGAAAGGAAAAGAGAGAAAGTCTCTTATGTTCGGATTATGTGGATTGCTGCGCGACAGTAGATAGGTGGAGGAGGCGTTAGGGGTCGGAGAAGGGAGGCGATGGGTATCACGGAAAGGTGGGGGATCGATCTAGGATTTCCTTTTCCCGCTTTGTTATTGATTCAGAGGGTAGAGGCAGATAAAGGACGACGGTTCAGTTGAAGGAGGAACGAGAGGGGAGAGAGGATGATGTTGTTAGGACATGGAAGGTGAGCGGAACGGGTGTCTAGAACGGCGGCCATGGACGGAGGCGGTGCCGACCTCCACTTCCGCGGCCAGATCCGGCGGCGGCTCGGCCTTAGGTACAGCCCTGGAAGGCTATCAGCACTTCTAGGATCCGTGACGGCGGTAGTATGGTGCATCCCAAGGATATTAACAAGATAAAATAGTCTATCTATTTCATAGATCTCTAATATACAGATAGGTGAATGCATTAGCAAGTTACCCGAAATAAGTGCATACCAACGCCTCACCCGCCACTCATTCCACAAACCCATCCTTTTTCATCAAAGATCAGTATATTCATGTCTCAAAACCAGTCAAAGTCGTTATCCTCTCCTCCACCGCCGCCTTGGGACCCTCCAGCCGCAGAGCCTCCGCCTCCCCAAGGACTACCACCGCCACCTCGGCCCCAGAAGTCCTCCTCATCCTCTTCCCACACCTCTCCCCACACCTCTTCATCCACATCTGGTTGGCCTGGGGTTGGAGCCTGCCATTGATCCTGCTGCTGCTGTTGTTCAGGCGGGGGAGGCTGCGAACGCCCAGCCATCCCCCTTTGCATGGCTTCATATCCCGCCATAGCTCCGGCTCCTGCAGCACCGGCTGCAGCGCCCTCCGCTATAGCACCGGCAGCACCAGCTCTACCAACAGTGCCAGCGGCAGCCTCACCAACCGCAGTTTCACCGGCTGCTCCAGGGGCTCCGGCTCCAGCGGCTCCAGCTTCACCAGCTGCACCGCCGGCAGCAGCCTCTCCACCACCGGGGATCCAGATGGGGAAAACGCCCACTCCGCCGGGACTGCTATGACGGCTGAAGTAGTCGAAGTCGATGCTGACAGCCGTCGCAAGCATAACGGCACGCTGGTCAAGCGTCATGCCTGCAACCTTATCAGTGTACGCCGTAGGGGCCTGCCCTGTCCTCTCTGCCTCAGCCAGGGCGGCGGAGTCCATCCGCAGAGCGTAGACACCCGTATCTGTGAATAGTTCCCTGGCGAACCCAGCGAAGTTGCGGTTGACCGAACCGATCAGACGGTTATCAGCCGTCAGGAGGGAGAAATCCCATGATAGGAAGGGTTCGTCAACATAGGCAAACTGATGGAATTCCCCGGCGGCGCTGTCACCCCCGGCAGCTTTGGTCAACTGCATCTGCTGTGCTTTCGAGAGATCAGATTGTTGTATGTTGAATCTTTGTGTTCCAAGATCCGTCTTGGTATTTGGAGTTTGGTGGTAGAGGAAAAGGTTGTACTTTCGTCGCAAAGGAGCCCACTGCGACTGTGCCTCTCCGATAATGCGCATATCGTCAAATCCAAGTGGTGATACACGGGCGTTTGATCCACCAGCCACAGAAACCAAGGAACCGGGAGAAACGCCTTGAAGCGCTGTCGATGACGAGTATGCAGCATCCGCGATCCCAAGAGGGTCGTAGACTCGAATACGGGAGTTGATCCATGAGAATGGACGGTAGAACTAATCATTGTCAGTAAGAAAGGCTGTCGAAGCTGAAACTGGCAAACCACGGACGTACCCTCAACACTTCATTCTCATGCTTATCGAACACATGGGTGACGAAACTCCGATGCGTCCGGAACCACTGTCGAGCCATCATATTCCCAATGCCTCTTTCCTGCTCCGCCATGTATCCTACATGATTCCCGCTCGGATCCATTATAACATATTTATTCGCTTGCTCGAACCCGCTGTCATGCAAAGACGTCAGCGTACACATCCCCCCGCACGTAGTCTGGTGCGATACAGAGGCGGACCTACATCATCACGTTCATCAACTCCAACTGTCTCTGAACGACCAGTCCCGAGTTCGCCAAAATCGCCGCGGCGGGATGGTTCTCCTTAAGCACGGCATTTGGATCTTCTGGTATATAGACGGGCGATAGGAGGGTGTTCTGGTTTGGATTCGCGTCGCGGAGAGTTGAGGACACAGCCTCTGCGCCCGCCTGCGCTGACGGCTGCTCTCGCGGGGAATTTCGTCTGTTTCTCGAAATCGGCTGTGGGAACTCCCGTCGTCGCAACGTGTTTCGAGGGCCGCGTGGGCTTACTGGCCCTCTGATCGAAATGGCTCTGTTCATCGCCCACCGCACGGCGGGCGGTCGGATTCTTCTGCTCCACATCATCAGAGTCGCCTCTAGCGTCCGTATCCAAGGAAGTATTTTTTTCGGCAGGAGTTTCAGAGTTGGAAGTGTCTTCCGGATGAGAAAGAGGAGGCGACCAGATGTGGCGGTTTGGTCCTCCGGACGGCAAGCTTTAGCTCCCGCGGGGTTAGGCGGAGATAAACATCATCGTGATCCTCAGGCCGCTACAAGTATGGCGACTGACAGAAATTGCCAGAAGGGTACACAACACTGCAAATTCCAGCTGTCTAGTACTCGAATTTATATTTGAGGATTCGCTTATTTTGTTCTTTATATATTTTGCTCCAATATTCGTGAATTAAGATACAGCTAAAACTGAAATTAGCTAAACCCGCTTTTCCTCAACTCCGAAATCCAATCATAAGTAGACATGCGAGCTGAATACATGTAAGACATGTATAGTCTTCTGAGACAGACATACCACATCCAGGAGGGCTCCTCCGAATTATATCCAATGTAAAATAATCATAGGACGCCTTTGCGAGCCAACTCGATCTTCTTCGAAGCTTCTCTGGGCTTGTATCCTCCCTTCGACACACAGATGGCGCTGCCTTCGCCGAGCTCGACCTTCTCCTCAACATCAGGATGCGGGCACGGGCAGTGGTGTGGGAAGTGCACGCAGGCAAGAGTGCCAGGGCATAGATATCTGCTGCAGTGTGCTGTTGAGTGTTAGCCGGGCTTCATTGATCGAGAGAGACGATTCTGACGTACCTCCTTCCCATGATCTCTGATACCATGAGCTGTCGCTAGGTACGTTCTGTTGGTCTTGCTGGTGCTGGTGCTGCTGCTGCTGGTGGCCGCCGCCGCCAAACATGTGCTCGAAGAACTGGAATTGGGCGTGGGCCGCTGAAACAAGGAGCAGCAGGGCCCAGAAGGAGGCAATAACGTTGCGCAACATGGTAAAGAGCAACACTGAACAGATCTCTTGACTCTATCTTTATTCTCACACTCGTCGCGCAGTTCCAGTCTGCTCCACGTCCGGATTCAATGAAGCCAGGTATCGAGAACACGTGACACGTGACCGCGCTAAGACCGCATCTCCGCCGTCTGGGAAAACTTCCGCTGCGGACTTCAAACAACTCGCCTTCAACAACAGCAGCACCAGGAATCCCTCCCTGTCCGGCCCCGAGAGGGATTCAATTCCACTGTAATGCTGCAGCCGGGGTTACGGGCACCCTTCCGGGTGCTCGAACGAGTGTTCGCGCCCTCCCTCCTGTACTCGCAGCAACTCCGCCAGCCGCAATCCCTCCTCCAGCGGACGTCCTTCCCCGCGCCCTCTTCCATCTCCGTCCCAAAGACGACGACATCTTCCCTCCCATTCCTCCCTCTCTCCTTCCTCCGATGCGCCTCCCACGCCTCCCAGGGTGCCGCAAACCGCCACGCCCGCGATCCGCCCGGCAAACGTCTCGGCGCGAAGAAGACCGGAGGGCAGTACGTGGTCCCCGGCAACATCATCTACCGACAGCGCGGCACCAAGTGGTGGCCCGGCGAGAACTGCGCCATGGGGCGCGACCACACCATCTACGCGACTGAGGCCGGCTACGTCCAGTACTATCTCGACCCGGACCATCCGAAGCGCAAGTTCATCGGCGTCTGTTTCGAGCGGGACGGGACGCTGCCCACGCCCAAGAACGCCCCGAGGAGGCGCAGGCTGAACATGATCGCCGTGCCACGGCAGCCTGAATCTTCGGAGACGACCGACTCGACGGAGCCGCAGTTGCGGCCGGGATACATGTACCGTGAAGCGAACTGGGAGATTGGTCGGGCTGCCGAAAAGGCTGGTATCAAGGTTCCCGAGTTCGACCGCAAGGACCGTTGGCTCGCTTGGAGAAAGAGAAAGGCCAGGGCGGAGCGCGTTGCCCAGATGAAGAGCTTGAAGAAGCAGAAGAAGTTGAAGTAGGCCGGCAAATGATTTTCTCGGTCTTCCCTTGTGTGAATCTGTTTACGTGGCGATATGGATGCACTCGGGTGTTCAATGTATCATAGAAGGAAATCCGCGGTCGGGAAAGTCTCATCTTGTTGTATTGTACTCGTTGAGTCGCATGAGTGATGCAGACCTGGCAATGCGAGTCTTCAAGTATTGCGTTTTATATAAGGCTCATGGCACACCATTTCCGATACAATGTGCACCTGAGATGAATGCAGAGGACAACTGCGGCACTGTCTTCGCTGCTGCTTATGACCCAGCTGGGGATATGTATGGAGCATATACGCTATCCCGTATCGATATGTGAATGTGTCAGGATTACTAGTAACTTTTGTATCCAGAAAATAGAGGTCAGTGATAAAAAACCCAAGACCATGAAGGGTATCTTCTGTTTCTGCCACTACCGGGTCAGAAACACACTCAAGCTAAGAAAAGCACACAACTATATACATACAAGGCATGATACATCACTGAACTTCGTCACCTTCCGAGAATCGAACACTAGCACCGTTCAGTCAAAAAGTTCACAAACTCCAACATGTTCACGTGATGTAAAAGGAACCATGACAATCATTCGTCAAACAGTTTTCCCAGTATCAGGCTCTGGCAGACGAACTCATTACCAACAATCCTAACTTTGCTCGCATTCAAGCCAAGCTCATTTCCACTGATCGACTCCATCAGGCTGTGCCTCTTTCGCTTCTTCCCACGCGACGACTGCGCCTTTGCAGTACCAGCGCCAGAGGCTCCGAGAATCATCTCCTTAGCCGCGGCCTCTTCGTGGTCATCCACGTAAATCCAGTCCCAGGTCGCAGAAGATCCATTCTCTTCTTGCTCCGTGAGGGCTGCCTTGGCCGCCTTGAGGTCAAGCACACGCTCCACTCTGGAGGCGCCCAATGCATACGTTAGAAAGATGTACGCCTTCTTTTTCTCTTCGGCTTTCCCACGACCCATGACGAGGAGCACAGACTGCCCATCCAGCAACTTTGGCCGCGCGGCAACTATGTCAGCCAGCCGTGCTGTAGACGGGTGATATGGTGCCAAAATCCTCGCTTTGGTTGCACCATCGAGATACATGGATTCTCCCGCGGGAAGGAGGTACATATCCCAATCCAGAATCCGATTATGACGGATACAGTCCTCTATCCAACGCCCGGAAAGGCAGGGGAGGTTGAGCGCCAAAGCCTGCATATATTTCTCGCGGCGGGAATGCCGGTCGGCAATCAAGCACGCGAAACCGACGTTCTCTGCATGCGGGGCTAGGCGGAACTTTTTCTCACCGCTAGTATTTTGGTCGACAGCTAGCGACTTGCTTGGCGTAGCAGGCGGGATACTAGAAGGGAACTCGAACAATTCGTTAAAGCCGTCTTTCAGTATCCGGCCTCCATTCTCCACGATCAGTTTCGTAACACGGGACTTGACATCCTCCTTCTCCACGTAGGAAACTGCAAACACCATTCCGGCGAAGAGACCCGTCTGGGAAATGGTACTGCGAGATGGCCGGGAGTTTGGAGATGCTGGAGTGGTATTGCGATTTTTGGGTGTCTCAGGTCCCGTACCAGACTGATCAGTTCGCGGGCTATAGGAAAACTGGCGGTCTTTCAACTGATTCCAGAGAATCATGTCCAGGTAGATCTTGGAAATAGGGACTTTGATCGTGCGTTCCGGCTCGTCCAAACCGCCATTTGGAAGACTCTTCCGCTGTTTTTGCGCTAACAGGACAGTTGAGTGACCATAAATGTCAGTCATAGGGATTGATCCGTTGGCTTCTTGTTTGAAAAGTTCTTCCGCACTCAGCTTATCGCCGAATCCTCGAACGATATGAGTGACCTTCGGGACATTTGGCATTTCCACCTTGACAGCATCACCAATACGGAGTTCCAGCCTCTTCACCGATGCAGCAGATACTTCGTCAGGAGCACTATCCTCGAACTTGACAACGTAACGTAGCTGTGGAGTGCTACTTTGCATCCCGAGGCATGTGGCAGGATAATATGCGCGTTTGTGACCATTGAAACATGCAAGGACTTGGTTAGGAGCTAGCACAACATTGTCGGACGTCGAAGGATTAGTTTCGACGGCGCGATCTTGGACAGGTGTATCTGCCTGTATGGGGTCGGGACTCTCCGCTGTTCTTGAGTGTTGAGGGCTTCGGTTATTATGGACAATGACTGGTTGAGCAATCGTAGCTTTTTCAGGTCTCCTTAGCCGAGCAGGTCGTGTTTCATCGTACTGAGATACTCTAATTTTTCTGGAGACTACTACACTCGTCGTATTATTCTGCGGGGAGGCCTCAACTTCCCATACTGTCTCGGCTCGCCTGGAGGGTCTTGATCGCTTGCGTTGCATGGCATCTGCTGCAGCTGGTGTGGCTGGCGTGGCAGGTTCTATAGGTCGGGGATCAATCGCTGCAGTTTCGGCCTCGGCGCGATAATTCAGTCGAGTGGACGTCGGCGCTGGGGTAACAGGAAGTACAGGATCAGAGGCAACGATTTGTTGACCATAATTCCCTCGCCGCTTCTTCCTTGGCGGAACCGGAGAGAAGCCAACCACCGATCTAAACTCTCGATCGTCGGCAGTGATGAGACCAATATCCATATCAATAGGACCTATCGGAGGACGGGGCGAGGCGTCCGCAGCAATTTCAGTGAGTGCTCTTCGTTGCTTGCCACTTGGACTGGAAAGGATTTTCGCGTTCCGTAAAGGTTTTACAGAACTATGTTCCGGTTCACTGAATATGCGGGATTGACCAAGCCTTTCACGGCTCGGTTGATACAGAGGCGGCAAGTCATCATCCTCCTGATCCGACGGATCATGATTCATGGTGGCCCCCGGCGCAGCATCATTGCGGAGACGATCGGGACTGGTTTCTGGGATCGTATCTTCAAAGTTCCCAGGGTGTTCGTGCGTCGGCGTCTCTGCAACGCGCGATGGCATCGAAGAAGACTTCTCCTTACTTTCAGACACCGCGGCTGTATCCACAGCTTTGTTATGCGTGCTCATCTCGCAGTTGGCAGTAGAGCCGGGATCAACCGACCTCCTGTTAGGTAGTTCAGTGCCAGAATCATCAGAGCTAACAGACGCGCGTTGAATTCGAGAAGGCAAGCTGTGGCGCGAATCATGATCATGCTGGTGAGGCCCAAGTCGCACTTGTTGATGCTCCTGTGGCGGGGGAGACGAGGGTATCGGGGGGTTCGCCCCAGGGGTCGAGGTCACTCTCTCAGTGTCAGAGGACGGATCTACCTGCGATTGGGAAATGATGAAGCGCGAGTTGGCAATAGAATCTCTCGGGTCCCACAGGTTTCTTGCCGTATTCCTCGCGCTATCTCCATTGCCTTTCTGGCCAGGAGAAGGTTGAGAGTCTTTTACATTGACTATCTGCGAAGATGTAGTTGGCTCGTCCGTCTGTGCACTGTAGCTTTGGCTGCCTGGATGCCGATGGAGTATTGTAGGCCCATGCGTAGAAGCTGGGCGGTGGAGCGAAGGACTATTCCCAAGCTCGAGAGCCTGCGACAGTCGGTCATGAGCGCTGACTGCTGCCTCCGGAACATGTATAAGGGGACCATTATAGTTTTCCTTGTCTTCCTCAGTTGAAGACTGTATCCGCCGAGGACGACATGTAGGTGGATCCAGATCCTCCTCTTGTTCGGTCTCTGCTTCGCTAGTCCCTCCGTTGTGAACAGGCACAGCAGGCTCTTGTGTTTCATCGTCCAGTATCTGTACTGCAGAATCGCCGTTGCAATCATTTCTGTACGGTTTTCTGCTGGAAGGTGACTTGGTCGCGGGTGCTTGCTTGCCCCTTCTGCTCGAAGCCGTTCTCGCAGGAGCTCTCAGATTAGCAAATTGTGCCTTGGTCTCTTCATCGATCCTCCTCTGCCTCCTTAAACGTTCAACGAAACTAGGCTCTCCTTCGAACTCGCTATCGCTTTGATCTTCGGAGTGAAGATTCTCAGCAGAACGTGTCCTCCTCTCTTCTGCTAGCCGATCCCGCCTGGCTTGGGATTCTTTCATCGAGACATAATTTGCCTGCTGTTCGATGAAACCACGACGCGGACTTGATGAAGAAGGACCCCGGAACGGTGATGATAAAGGCGCACGAAGTGGACGCCTCTGAATAGGGACGTTAGGCGATGGTCGGTCAGATATGGGTTCCAACGGTAGCCCGTTGACGAATGGGGACGAGGGAGCCTGAGTCGCCTTGAAGACTTGGCTCAGTGCCATGATACCGTCGCTTGACCCAATCTCCGGCGCGAGTGGATTCCGCGATACAGACGGGGTCGTAGTGGATAGCCCCCCCGAATCGCTCTGTGCTTTTGCAGCCGGAGTGGTGCTCAAGAACCGCTGGGACTCTGGGAAGAGGTCCGGCCGATAATGCGGCGGAGACGAGTCTCCAATCTTGGAAGTTTCTTCCTCCTCATCATGATCGGAATTGTTGTTACCCGCCTGTGTCTCTCCGAATCCAGCCAGCAGATCTACATGACCAGTGTCGCCTTCATGCAGTGTCATCAATGTCGCCCCATCGCCGCTTGTGTCGAAATCGGTCTGGTTTGCATCTTCGCGGTCCTGGGAAGCCTTTCGATGTTGCATAATGCTGTCGAACACAGACTGCGAGATAGGCTGTGTGTCGCCTGCCGCGCTGCACTCGGAGCTCATCTTCCCAAATAATGACTCGGGAACAGTATTTATTGGTTCGGGTTGAGAAATTGTCTGTCTCGGACTGCTCACGGCTGCATCGTTGTGCTGAGCACGTTCTGTCTGGGGAGGAAAGGTTTTGGCAGTAGACTTCAATCGTGTCTCCGCAACACCCTGGCCAGCAGGCGAGACACCATCGCAGGAGGCCTCCTCGGGTCTTTGATTGTCGTTCTGAGAATTCGTCTGGGAGACAGATGCAGGAGACCCGCTCACATTATTCAACTGCGGCTGAGATGGTTCATGCTCCTAACCGACCGACCATACGTGACGATATCATTAGCGCGACAGGGTTGACCACTGCGCCGCAGAATCAGTACTTACAGCTAGCCCCAGTGCGAAGCGCTTCAGCTTCGCGATATCAATACTGTCCTCCTGAGAATCCATGGCTGCTCTGGCCGGTGATTTAGGGGAAACAGCACGAGAGGCCTGCCATAACCTCTGCGCCTTTGTTGCACGGATTCCCCATATATGCTCCGATCCTTTCACGGGGCCCAAACCTCCTAGAAAGGTTAGCACGAAGACGCGAGACGCGTTTCTTGTCACGTGAATTATGTCGCGTCCAGCCGTCAATTACTTTTCCAATGTAAGCATGGCGCAATCTGCTTCCGAGACCCGTCGACAACAAGAGGGACTCTCCATCGATGAACTTTCTGAATAACAAAAGCACCAAGTCCTGAGATATACCGAATATAATACTTTACTTCTTAACAGTAGAAGCATTGTGCGCAGCTTGCCGTTCACCGTCTCTTGTGCTCGTTGCTATCCGGGGGGAGATTTGTCCTGGATGGCTTGAAAAAAGGACTCTTATTTACCAATATCTAAACCCACCTTTGCTATTCCTGTGCCTGGTTGTATGTTTACAAATTCAGGAACCCGGTTTTTCAATGTATATTAAACAACTAGTATTAAGAGTAGGGTCGTCATAATCATTCATCCACATTGCATAATCGTACATCGTAGCGGCATGCCGCAGACTCTAGTAAATATCTGCCCAAAGTTCTTCACGACATAGGATCCTCTATACCTACAAAGTCACTAATCACGAGTTCTGTTGGGCACCCACCGCCTGATGCTCATCTCCCTGACTTTGTAGCGTTTTAAGATCGCCCCAATATCATCTTCTGAGGCTGAAGACGGCGAGGAAGACGGCGGCGGTACTTCCACATAACATAGCACTAGGGTCTTCTTCACTTGCGCCTGCACACGATTGACGCAATGAAGCCACCACCAACTGCGGGCTTGCTTCTTAGCAGCCCTATCTCTCCTCTCCTCCGTCTCGGACCAGTAGGGATGGCTATATGAAGGGATGATAACCACGGCAAATTCTGCGTGTGCAAATACCGGGCCTCGGTTGTATAGTAGATGGTCCACCCCGAATTTTACTCCGGAGCGCACGACCCAACCGAGGGAGCGGAAGTGGTGATATACCACGTAGGAAATAATGAATGGATCATCCGGTTCAAGGTCTGTCGAAACATCCCGGGGAGGAAAGTAGGAATGTCGACGGAAGAGCGGTAGAAGGCGAGTTGCCGGAATGACTGATTCCCGTTTATCGTCATAAATCTGCAGAACACCAAGGCCATATACAAGGAAGAAAGCCTCCTCGTTCGAAAGCTGCAGGTGTTCTTCATTCTTCACTTCATCGTCCTTTTCGGTCTTGTGTCCATCCATTGCTGGTTCCGGTAAGCGCTCAGAAATTCCAGAGTCTGAGACAAATTCCTTCTGTTCAACAATGGGGGAAAACCTAACGGTCTTCGTGCCATTAGGGGGTCTCCGTTCAGTAAGCCCATTGGTCGCACCATTGGGCGTATCCTGAGCGAGTGCCTGTTTCTGTTCGGCCATTTTTGCCTCCTTGGCCTTCCTAAGGGAGAACTTCTCAATCGGAGGATGAACCGCGCCATCAGGCTGCGGAGCGTCGCCATCCCTGGCAGCAGCCTCTGCTTTTAATCTCTCTTCAATTGCCTCCTTTTCCTTCCTCGCTCTCTCCAGTTTCAACTCACGTCGTTCCGCTCTCCTCTTTCCAGTGACATCCTCACTGGTGTCGACTCCTAATAACCCTCTCCTTTTCTTCTCGCGCTCCAGCCAGCTGGGCTCACTTCTACTCAAACTTCCCTTACCAAAGAATCCCATCTCCCACAGCACTCGTATAGCCTTTCCATCTGTGACATGGACAGATGAGGTGGCAGAGTCGAAGTAGGCAGAGTAGACTTCATGGCGCGGGGGTGAGATGAAGTGTGTAAGGTACGAGAGAACAACATTTATGATGGAGATGGGGTTATGAGGAATCAAAGGAGGTAGCGGATGGACAGTGAGAGGAAGGGGGAAGCGGTGGATTTCTTTGTAGTTGGGCTTTTTGGGACGAGGCCGAGCAGGGCGAGAATTTCCTTCCCGCGGAGGTCCATTTTGGCTGGGTGAAGGACCCGATGTCTGCGAGACAGCTACGGTAGGCGTCGTAGCTGTTTCAGAGGCCATCATCAATAGATCATCGTCGTCTTAGAGACAACGGCGGGGTTGGGTACTATCGCAAGGTGGATGGTTAGCAGACATGATTCCTCTGGAAGAAGAGTGGTTACACGAGAGTGAGAAGTGTATATTGTCTTCTTCAGATACCGTTGTAGTCTTGGAAAATAAATGACATCATTGACAGACGGCTACAAGGTGCCATCTGTCTAGACTTGGGTATAGGTCATCATGGAAGAAAAAGTAGGTGGGAAGGAAAATAGGTTTGCCAAAATCAGAGCAGCAAGAACTCACCAGAAAATCCTTTCCCTGTGCGCTTTCCGGGCACGGAAGTCGTAAGCACTCAAGACAAATTTCGCAGGAGAGTATCAATGACAGTCAAATGTCGACCAATAGACACTACGAATCTCCCCAAGGAGCCATATCGGGGGATATCGCGACGGTTCTTGTGTCATTGTAAACTTGAAGAGGGTGCTGGCAAGGTTTTCTTGGGCGGATTTTCGTAAGCGGAAAGAGAAGCCCGCTAGGGCGACTAAAGCACGGCGTGTGGGTGGTCCGCGGCGCCGAGCCTGTGCAGCCACCCGACGCGCCGAAAAAATTCCACCGCATGACTGCTGGGTCCAGCAAAGATAACATCTGATATCCAAACATCGAAGCACAGCAAAGTCATCACACAGCCCTGATTCGAGTTTTCTTCCGATCCATCCACGTCTCCTTCAAACTCCATTCAAGTAAGTTCTCCCATAGTCCAATGATTTTCCCCTTAAAAACTAATACTAACACTCCTCTTCTAGGATGCATCTTATGGTACGCCACCTATGCGCCTCCTTCGTTCGCAACATTTGAGCGAGACTAACGCCCACGCAGTACGTTCTTGACAGCAACGGCAAGCGGATCTACACCCTCAAGAAGGTCCTGAACGGCCAGGTTACCAAGTCCGCTCACCCTGCCCGATTCTCCCCCGATGACAAGTACTCGAGGTACGTCTGTTCTGGAGATTCATGGCTGCCTACGTCGCCGGACACGTTCCCATATGAAAAATTTGTTTGATTGCGGGGACGAGTGCTGACTGTGGAAAAAAGACACAGGGTTACCCTGAAGAAGAGATACGGCTTGCTGCTGACCCAGCAACCTGGTATGTTTCCCTGTGCGATCATCTGGCTGCAAGTATTAGGAAGCTAACCCCTCGATCTCCCATCAATTTAGACAAGAACGCTGCGAAGATGTAAGGATTTACTAGTATAAAAAATGAAAAGTTGACAACGGTGATGGTTTTGGCGAATGGTGTTATTTGGGCGGCATTTTCAACCATCCTTCAGCCTTTTGCTCTTCAGCGTTTTGCTGTTCTAGTTCGCGAGATCATTCGGGTTATAGTGCAAATAAAATAGGATTGCAATAATTTCAACGAATGAGCGACGAGGTCACGTCATTCACCTTCGTGGGACAACGATTCCCAATAAGACTATCTCATATGTTCCGCACAAAACATCGTACAGAGTATTCTGCGAGGAGTCGACAAAGATACTCGTAGCCCATAAAATCCATTTAATAATGAAGATATTTGTCTAGATTCTGTCAAAATACATGTGCATTTTATGCCATAAACCCTAAGCCTTCGATCCACGCAAAGTCCTCCGCAACATGCACCTTTACCGTTTTCTCGCGTTTACATTCCTTCCAGCTCCTACCTTAATCCTGCCGCCGCTCCTGTTACGCTCCCCAGTGAGGATGCCCGGCAGATAGTCCTCGTCCATGAGATCTCGCTCCTGCTTCTGCCGTCTCTTTTCTTCCGCCAAGGCTCTGACATACTCTTTCTGGTCTTCTGCGAGAATGAGGTGCATTCCCCATCCTCCCTTCCCACCTCCACCTTTCCACTTCCCGCTCGCGTTCCCGTGAACGGGTTTTGGAATGCTGTATCTATTTCCTCTATTGTTCCATTGCATGTTCTTCTTCAGGTGCATCTTGAACTGCCCGTTGGCATCTGTTGTGCACGTAACGCGGGTCAGCGTATCCTTGCCGCAGCGTGGGCAAAACTGCCTGTTCATTTCCTTGGTAGTGGCGAAGCATGCATGGCAGCGTTTTATATAGCTCTTGAGATGCTTAATCCTCTGCAAGGTGGTCGTGGAAAGCAAATTCAGATTCATCTGCAGCAGTACATTTTGGCACTATTTGGATTAGTCCACGGCCTCGGAAAAGGATCTAGATCACAAATAATGAACTTACTGCAAAATCGGTTGTTATTGTAGCAACCTGCATAACCTTCGGCTCCGGTGTCGCCGAGGCAGAGACAGCTTCATCGCGGGCCTGCCGCTTCTTGAGGTTCGAGGGAGTAATCCAGCCCCCTTCGGAGCCGGAATCTGAGAGATCATCCTCCTCCTCTTCTACTTCTGCTTCTTGGGTCTCTTGGGCTTCTTGTGGTTGTTGCGTCTCCTGAGAAACAGCAGGGTCGGATTCGGAAACTTCCGCCGCTGCATCGCTTTCCATAGAGGTTCCCCCATTTGCTTTGCCTGTAGCATTATCCTCACCATCCAGCTTTGTAGACTCCAATTCCTTCGTGATACTGTCCACCTCGGTGCCTTCGGCCTTCTCCTCTCCCTGAGAAGGCTCTGGCTCATCCTTCTTTTCCTCCGCCTTTGCAGGCGGCTTCCCATTGAGACCTTTCTGGCCCGGAACGCTTCTCAGCCTCCAGTCACCTCCATTTCTCTCGCATTCAATCTCATATGCCAGCGCCAATACTTCGATATCGACTTTACTCAGCACGGCCCTGTCGCCGGTCTTCCTCGCAAACTCGCTCATAATCTTGACGCTGTTCGGCGTGGGAGTCCGCTGCTTGAGGAAGGGAAGGTACATCGTCTCAACGCGGGATCGCGCATCGGGATCTCGGATTTCATTAATGACGGAGGGTGTCGTCACAAGTTCCTCGCACTGCGCGAGCAGCGTGGAGAGGGGTGGGATGTTCTTCAGGATGGGACCAGCGTCGAGGACGATGGTGTGGACCGGCTTCTGAGAAGCCGTTGTTGCTTGCGACATGGCTGTCGGGCTGCTTCTCAAATAGCAAGATTTGAGAGATAGAAGCGACCGCACCGAACGTCTCTCAGCGGCCGATGATATCGTTGCGTCGCGGTTTTGCTCGTGATAGAATTCTCAGCCTGAATTTTCAGTGGACGGTCCGTGCGTTAAGCTTATCTTAGCGCGCTCGTCGCTGTCAAGGAGCGGTTGCGGTATTAATCTGATAGACACTGTCAGAAACGGTCCTAAATCAGAAAGCCAGTCGTAAGCAATATTTTTTTAAGGTTCAATTATTCTTTGATGTAGTACAAAGCTAATTGGATATCTTATTGTCTTGGAAGTTCCAGCGAGGAATGAGATCAAAACTCTTTATTTTTCTTGAGTTTGACGACTAGTGGCTTGCTTGATGTCGAAAACTCATTATGTTAAATGATAATTCATCAATATCTCGCTGTTAAGCCGTTCATCTTTAGCTCATCTGCTACCTAGGTATTATTGTCACATTTAGGACTATGTCACGGACTAAGAATGAGGTCACGTGACGGATCGTCTACGATCCAATCCTACGATCCAACCCCATGATCCAAGACTATGATCCCATTCTATGATCCCCAGGAACCCAGGAAGACAGGCATGTATATAATGACGCTCCTTTCAGACAGATTTCGACCCTCGTGGTCGACTCACATAGCAACCTGGCATATAGGCATTGCTAGTAACACAGGCTTGTTCTTACTATTTTATATTGCTCACCCCCTTGTTTTCTGTCTTCAAGATAAACCGAACGACCCCTTTGGTCTAGTCATCTAGGCCTGTCGTTACAGACTACTTCCTCCTATTTAGGAATCATTTTTCTTCTCTTATTTACGCAAATTATATTTGCTTCTAATTGCTCTATTCATTGCAGCAGTTTTTATCCCCAAATCCTAGGACATCTCTCTAACCAAAACTGTCATTTCTAACCAGCAGACACAGACGTATGAATCTGCTCATGAGACTGCAAGCTTTCTTTATATTCCTCTGAAGAGCCCAGGACGCTGAGAAGCGCGGTGATCATTAACAGAGGACATGTCACTTCAATCAGCCACGCTCAGGCAAGAAGCCCAGATACCTAGTTTTGGGATAAAGTGTAAGCTACATGAATAGACACGATGGCCACTATTCTATCAAAGATGTGTCTTTCTGTGGTTCTGAACAATGCACATCTGATGATTATCACTTTCATCCTATGTAATATGCCATTGTTTTACACCACATATGGAAGCCCTCAATTAGGAAAATAGCTGCCTCGGGCCCTTTTTGTATCTGTCCATTGAAGGTTTTGGGCCAGATCATTGTTTCACACAATGAAACAAACATGAGTGTTCACATCAGATGATAAATATCAGCTGAGCACTAACAGGAGAACATATAGATGCCTACTTGCTCTACCAAACTTTAGAAGGAAAGATGACAATTGACCCAGTCTCAGTACCACCATCGTTTTATTTGATCTCAATACTGAATGACGGTCTCTTTCAAGCAGATAATCCAAAGTGAAGACTTCTCGTACGCAAAATAATGAGGTGTCATGTTTATCTTTCTCGTTTACAATGTACCGTGCATATGCCGGTAGGTGCTATGTAAGTTTATGCGAACAGGTCCAGGAAGTCCCAAGGGGTCGAGGTATACGATATATTAAATGCACTCCTTATGTTTTTCTGCATGTCCAGCATTCGAGCGAAATATCAAACCGTACGTTCCGGAGCGTAAACATATTGTTCGATGCGGTTACTTGTGCAGATATTCGGACCTTTCAAGCAATTGGACGAGTCAAGTGGATTTGGGAAGAATGCTGCTGCGCGGCATCTTAGGCTTTTTCTCTTTCTGGATCCTTGTATCGCACCTACAGTCACTTGGCAAGTTGATTGACAAACTTTGAATTTCCACACCTGGAGAGAGAAAGACAGTAACAATGACAGCAACGGGGATTCTGTGATGTTTTCATTCTCTATGAGGTGTGGTAGATGAGAGAGCGTTGTGTTTATAGTGCGCAAATCTCTCTCCACAGGAGTCGTATCCCATACTGTTTATTGCAGGGCGAGGACATCGAGTATGGGATGTGCAGTGACGAAATGAAGAGGGTGCTGAATGGCATTCCGAGGTCCTGTACCGGGCTCACGGGTGAAGGTCGTGAGCGGGTGCGAGTCGACTTCCTCGGGGTCCGGGTCGTTGTCGTCATCACGGCAATTGACTGCGTACTGAGAGCGACCTGCGTTTCTCGAACCTGTGAGGAAAGCTGGCGATATCAAATGAAAGCCATTCAAAAAACACATATAGGAGGTGGACTCCTCCGTTTGTTAGATTGTTGTTATATATGTCTTTTGGACTTGACTATCTGTTTGGTAATCATGAACAAGGGAAGCCGTTTGTGACGCTACTAGTAGATGTTAGTACTCGATGTTAATTACGCCATGAAAAAAAGGGAAAAGGAAAATAGGTGAAAACAATTAACACATGCAATTGTTCGTTCTAAATAACACATTGCGCCCTTCCTAATGCTAATGAGTAAATACAAATCCATCCAGCGCTGGCAACAGAGTACTTCTAAGTTCTAAGAATTTGTAACTATGATATATATATAAATTGTATAGTCCCTGCCTGGTTAACAGTTAATATCAGAATGCCCCAAAGTAACAAGCAACGGGGGAAACTCGAATAACTATGCCGCTGATTATGATAAGATAAGGTTCACTCTCACAAACAGAACAGAAAGCCCAACTCAGCTAATCTATATACCGATGTATGTATGTATGGCAGTTTTAAAAGCTCGCAAACTCCTTATCCACCTCCTCGAAGTAGTCAAAGAAGCCCTTGAACAGCTTCACCCCGAGACCCGGGTCCAAGCTGCCCGTCGTCGCGCGGATGCTGTGCATGCTCAGCTGCGGGATGCCTGCGTCGATGGCCCTCATGCCAATCCGCGCGCTGGTCATGGGACCGATGGTCCCGCCGGACCGGGAGTCGTTGCGGATGTGGAAGACCTGCAGCTTGGAGCCGCAGCGCTCAGCGATGCGCTGGAGAATGGCGGTGCTGACGCTGTCGGTAGTCATGTGGGCGTTGGTGTCGGCGGAGATGGCGACGCCGACGTTCAGTCGCGGGGCGTGGTTCTCGAGGTAGACGTTGAGGAAGTTGGGATTGACGGCGTGGATGACGTCCGACGAGAGTAGGAAGCTGTTGGCGACGGTCTTGGAGAGGATGTTGGGGCCGTAGTTGGGACCGGCGAAAGCTTCGGTGATGCGCTCGATCACGCTGCTCATGAAGTTGGAGCGGGCGCCCTGCCGGAGCAGGCTGCCGACCTCCTCGTCGTCGAACATGCCGACCATCTTGACAATGCCGCTCGAGGCTTCATCAGGAGAGGCCAGGAGCGCCTCCTGTGCCGCGTAGCAGCACAGCTTGTCATCGATGCGGCCGGCGAAGATGAAGTCCTTCTCCAGACCGCCGAGCTGGGCGGGCTGGCTGTCGAACAGCTCCAGCTCCCAGTTCACGATGGTGCTATAGTCCCTGATCCCCAGCTGTCCCGCGATCACCTTGACCAACTTTGGCGGCTGGGTGGCCGCGAAGGTGCCCGGCTTGATGCCGCTGTCGCTCTGGCTCTCAGCCTGGTGCCCGAAGAGATCTGAGTTGTCGATCCCGATGATAGGAACCATCTGCGTCTCCTTGTTGAAGGGCCCCTGGGCAGGAGCCCCGAAGTGCTCCGCGAGCGACGGGATCCTCGCAATCGGCCAGTCCAGCTTGACCAGCTTCGCCTCAACGTTGCCGGTCTGCGGATCCCGGACGAGCACGCGTCCGCCGATGGAAAGGTCCCGATCCCACCACGTCTTGTTCAAGGCGCCAGCGTAGGGCGCCACGCCCAGCTGGACGAAGCCCGCCTTGACGGGCAGCTGGGAGACAGGCTTCAGCTTGGCGGTCAGGGCGTCGATGTGGCCGGCAACGATGCCTATGCCATTGCCACTCTTGTAGTCCTTGCCGATGGCGAACGCGATCAGCGCGCTGCCGTTGCGCGTGCAGTAGTATTTCCCACCGCGCCTGAGCTCCGACGTCCAGACGTCGCGCTCGGAGAGGCGCTTGTAGCCGTGCTGCTCGAGCTGCTTGCTGAAGTGCTCGACGGCGTGGAAGACGGTCGGGTTGGCAGTCATAAAGTCGCAGAATGGCTTCGCGTACGCCTCAGGGGCGATCGAATCTGTAGAGGACGTTCGTGAGGCCATCGTTCTGGACTGCGGATGGTGGTTGGGCTGCTGTGACTGCTGCTGGGGTGCGGGGATAGGAATGTATCGCGCTTGGGCGAGTTGGTCACCGTCGGAGAGACGCAAGGTCTCAATCGACGCCCGGATGGTAGCAATCCGTTGCTTGGTCATGGCTGAGAGAAAGTGAACGACAAAACCTGGGACTGGAGAGAGAGGACTCAGGAGGAGATGAGATGGAGAGAGGTTGAGCACGCGAGAGCTGGGCAGGTTGCTGCGGAGTCACCGAGCGGAGATCCAGCCCCCTTGCTTACTCGTCGCTCCCGACTTTCTCGCCAGCCTCGGCCATTTCCGGACCTTGACCGCTTCACTGCCATTGCAGAGGATGTTGATGTCGACGTGGCCGTCGATCGTTAAGAGCACCTCAGATCGAGAAGAGCAGACAGTGAAGTCGACGGGAGACGCTCCAAGAGGCTTCCGCACGGGCAGACCAGGGTTGGCTGGGAGGCCTTGTCCGCTGCATCGGAACGTTAATTAATCAGCATGCTCGAGTACAGCACATGGATGTATCTCTAGCAGTCAATATTCGCAACTATATATCAAACACTAATGGATGCGTATTTTCCTTTGCTCCATTCTGTTTCTTTGGCAATTCGAGTTCAAACCTGCTTACAATCAATAGATCTCAACCAATAGATCTGTTTCTGGACCGCCGACATTCTAGTGAATTTGTACGGAGTACACCATGCAGCCAAGACCGGACACCGCCATTGTCATAACAATGTCATTCAAAGGCCAGATCACATCGTAGTGTACGAACGACAAGTGTCTGAAATTAGTTCTCCGCAGACTGGAATGGCTGATGACGTTTGTTCCTCTAGACAGAATCCAGGTATGCCACTTGTCTCACATGGGGGAATGCAGCATGAACTAGCACCTGTTCCGAATCGAATATAGATAGGTGTTCTCACCCGGCTCACAGCACCTGTCCTTGCAGATATGGTCCAGGAGAGCTTCTCGAACTCTAGAAAATGGAACAGAGTAATACATCTGTTGCACAAGCTTAGTATACACATAGGATATCGTACAAATATGCACTCATATATGTTCAGAATCATCCTAAACAGGTACTGTACAATGTGGTACTGTACTGCATCGGAAGTCAAACCTTGATACATGTAGGAAATTAAAAAAAATGAAATGCGTGGAACACTCTGATAAGAAATTGCCTGAATTTAAGGGGTTCCAGCTGAAGAAGAGAAATTTCAGACCCTTGCTCGATCGTCAAGTAATATTTGCAATGAAGAAATTTCGAGTCCCGGATTGATCAGCGCAGAAAATATTTGTGAGAGGATAAACCGAAGCACGTCTCCATCTCTAGATATCGTAAACCTATGTCGTAAAACAGTGGAGCGACGCCAACAGGATTGCTGGAGTCGCCCGACAGAAGGCAAATATAAGCGAAGAGTAGAAACAAAGCTCTAGACGAGCATTCTGTCCAAATAGGTGTTCCAGTCAGACGAATCAAACGTTCAGCTTGTTGAGGGAATCAAAGAAAGAAAATGCAATTGGAGTTCCAACCCCCTTGAAGAGCGTCATGAAGGGTAAGAAAAAGTAACAATAAATACAACATATAAAAGGTAACAGACAGAAGGCGGATATTATGTATCAAATGGGCTCTAGCTTCCAGCTCAAATGGATACTTCTCAAGTACCACAGTCTGTATTCTTTGTGCTGTCGCTTGATCCAACGTAGGGGTTCCAATTTATTTCGCCATCGACACACTGCTCAGTTATTTCAGGACCCGTGGCTGTTACGATTTTTCGGCCATTCCGAATAATCGCCAACGTCACGGGGCCTGTCTGCCCGTTGAAAGGCACGGAGAAGTGATTGATACCCGCAGTCTTCGCGCGAAGTTTAGTCGGCTTTGCGTCGCCAATTTGAACAGTGATATCGCTTGGTTCCTGGACCAGTACCGTCAAGAAAACCTTGTCTTGAGATACAAGGCCGGGGTTTAATACTGGCTGCCCCATTGCAGGGTTGTTGCCGGTTGTGCCGCCAGTGCTACCAGCGGTGCTGGGATTGACTCGGTACCAGTAAGTGATCTTGTCCTCTGGCAGAGAGGCAGTAGCGAGCATGGACTTGGGACCTGGTCCAACAGCGATACTGGATGAACGGTTGGCGGAGGTCATGTTCCCAGCTTTGTAAGCATCGATATAGTGCGGCAAAAGGCTCCTCCACGCATCGTGAGTCTGGTTGACGACGTATTTAGCGGCACCATTAGGGATTCCTTCTTTATGAACTGGTCCGATGTAATGCGATTCACCATAATCGTTCCAGGAGATAATCTAATTGAAGGTTAGCGAGAGAAAACAGCTATCTTATTTAAGAAAACGCACTTGAACAAGAGCAGGCTGTATCTCAATCACCTGTTGCCAGCGATCATGCCATAGATCATCGCCCCGCCATAGCCAGTTTTTGCCCCATTGAGGAAGATTGGTGTAGAACCACGGTGCAACGGGCATCATGTACGGCTTGTTCGCAAGGGCGCGCATCCATTCCCTGTCACTAACGGTATTCTTGTCTTGAGCTCCTACTGGCCATGCATCCCAGCTAAAAGCACCATCAATCTTATCTAAGATGGCGGCAAGGCCCTGGGGCCCGAGGCTGGTCCAGCATGGAATGACGGAACAGCCAGTTGCAGCTTTGATGGTCGGCCAGTCGAGGATGTTATTGACACCTTCGAATGTAGAAACTAGAGGCTTCCCCCTGTAGTAGAATTGAGCCGGTTGATCCTTGTACATGTTTACCGTTGCGATGACTCGATCTACGGGCCACGGACCACCGGAGAGATAGTCAAAAGAAAGGAACAGAGAGAAATTCCCAACAGCCTCTGCAGCAGCATAGGCCTTCTGGAGAACCGCGTCGGTGAAGGCGTCTTGCGTTGCAATGTTCAATGCGAAGCCGTCAATATGCGCTTTCTTAGCCTCATTGATGTCGGATTTCCATTGCTCCAAGGTCATTGCGGCCGCGTTTCCAACCTGTATCCGGTCAGAGAAAATCCAATGGACGGATGAGGAAAAGAAAGAAAATGGCTCACGATAAAGTGGGCGAAGACGCTCTTTGGCTCCGACTGAGCCACAGCGATATTGACTGCAACAGCCACAGAGAGTAAATATTTGATGTACATTTTGATTTGTCAGTGTGTGAAGGAAGAAATCAATGCCAAGAACAGGGAACAGATTCTTCAACAGGGTTGAAGAAAGAAGGTGGGTTGGAGCTGCTCCTGTGTGGACACACTGAGTGGGAATATAAAGAATCGAATAATTTCAAAAAGGGCTGCTCAAAGGGAACAATGAGACTTGAAAGCTCTATTGAAGAAAGAAATGAACGTTGCAATCGACCCAGTCGACGGCTCTCTGCGTAAAAGGAATCGAACTCCACTAGACTCAGAGGAACCTCCCGATAAAAAGGAATATAATCTGGCTTTAGTAGGACGGGGGGCTGAAAAGAGCAGCGATGGTGCCGACAGTGCAAACAGCATCTCACCCCGGCATGCTCATCTTGCTTATTCCTAAAAATCATGACGTCGTCCGGGGTCTTCTTCAGGGTAAAAAAAAGACAAGGGTGATGGCAACAAGAAAAAAAACCAGTCAATTATGGACATCGAAGGTATCTGAATGGGAGATGTGGGCCAGAAAGAGAAATGTTTGAAACAAACCTTGTCTGGATTGTTGTTGTCTTCGTCGACGACATAGTTTGGTGGATAAGAAAGACATGGGTTCTCAAGAGATTTGATATGGATGTCGGCCACCTCTTGAGGACCCTTGGATCTTCACTATCTATCGTATCTCGTCCGATCGTCTTCTTCTGCTGAGCTAAGTTTCTACCCGCCAGCGACGTTCATTGTATGCAGGCCCTGCTGACTTGGCTAGAAGCAAGATCCGGTAGTCTGGCTACCTAAACGTGAACCGAGGATAATGGCTCTTGGCCAAGGTACTCGGTACAGAGTATATCTAACATCTAGGCATGTACTGCGTATAGATCCACAGTGCGTAACTGTTAGGGACCTTGCCATACAAAGGCCGGATAATTATAGGACCGAGGGAGGGAACTGATCGTGACTGACCATGATCACTGCGATCACCATGATCACCTTGATCACCAAGACCCAGGGAAACAGCATGTATATAAAGACGTTCCTTTCAGACAGATTCCGACCCTCGTGGTCGACTCACATAGCAACCTGTCATATAGACGTTGCTAGTAACACAGGCTTATTCTCACTGTTATATTGCTCACCCCCTTGTTTCTTGTCTTCAAGATAAACCGACGACCCCTTTAGGTCTAGTTATCTAGGCCTGTCGTTACAGTAACACTCTGCTAGTCTTTTATTCTGCTTTTCGTCACCGATCAGTATAGGCCGCTTTGTCTTTCTCTTGCATGAAGATTGTTCTTCAATCCTCAAGACTGTTCGTCATGTTACTACTGCCTTGGATTTGACTTCTATCGATTTCAGCCATGGCTTTCGAGGGGATCCACAAAACCCGAGGAAGAAGTAGCTGAAAACATGCTCCCAATGCAGTCCATCGACTTGGCTGTAGTCCAAGAATTGACCAAGTCTACCTATACGTAGGCTGCTCTGTAAGATGTCCGAAGAGCGATTGCATGTAGCGACAACTCTGTTTGGAGGATGTCGGCACCAAGGATATGCCTGACTTGCCGTGATGAGCGTCCGGCTGCGTGCCGCATGGACGCGATCTGCCCTGCCTTTGCCGCGAACAGCAACTTAGCAAGTCCCCCGCCGGCCTGCAGCCCCGGCTTCCCCGACCCTCTCCGCGGTTTTCCCCATGGGTGCACCCCCACGCCACCTCCACGCTCCTCCACACTCCCCCACGCCGTCCGGGGTACCGTCCACGAGCGATCTGCGGCCTCAGCTGGCGACCGACATGAATGGACGACTGGAAGTTCTCCTGCTCCCGCACGAGAAGAGCTCCATCGGCCTTCCCCCGCTTCGTCTTCATCGACCATCGGATATGCTGCGAGTGGACGCCTTCCCCGCAGTCCTCCCTGGGTTGTGTTTCGCGGGGTGGTGCGGAGTTGGCCGATCGAAGACAGGAGCTTGTGTACGATGCTCCGTGCTGGTAGTTATACTTCTTGCTCGTACGACCACCGGCCGTCTTCCATCTCTGCTTCTGTCTTTCTCCCCTTCCACATCAACCTTCCCTGCTGCTCCTACTTTAGTTTAGTCGCCTTCCTCTATTTGTTGTCAGGAAGGAAACTGGACGAATAGCTTTACAAGACTGTAGGAAGAGCTGGTCAAGATGGGTGCAAAGAGCCCCGGAGAAATCTCTCCAGACGAGCCCACGGTCACCCACGATGAGGGCAACCAGGTGCAGTCGAAATGGAAGATGGCGAAGTCCGGCGATGGTGATACTGCCATGGCCCTGTTCTCAGACCCCTCGGAGCTTCATGAGCAGTATGACCCCAAAGAGATGAGAAGGCTGCTGTGGAAGATTGACTTCATGATCCTGCCCTATCTGGCGGTCTGCTACGCCTTCTTCTATATCGATAAGGTATGATTCTGAAAGAAGATCGAAGTCCCCACGATATTTCATATGGCTTTCTGCCGTTCTGGACCGGACGATTGGCGCCTGACTGGTCTGTTATCTGCCAGACGACTCTTAGCTACGCGGCTATCTTTGGAATCCGCGAGGATCTGAACCTCCACGGCACCGAATACAACTGGCTGAGCAGTCTGTTCTACTTTGGATTCTTGGCCTGGGCTTTTCCCACCAATTTCCTTTTGCAACGTCTACCCATTGGTACGCATCCCGTGCGGATTCACCTCCCTGAAAGTGCCCAGCCATATCGCTGACTTGCGCTCTCTAGGTAAATATCTTGGCTTCAACATCTTTATGTGGTATGTGGGAGACAACGTAACGAACCATGTAGTTGAGCAGGAAATAGTAACTGAGGTGGCCTCCCAGGGGTGTCTTCTTGATGATCCAGGCGGCTTGCCATAACTTCGCTACCCTGGCTGTCCTTCGAGTCCTCTCAGGAGCTGCAGAGGCGTGTTCTGACCCTGCCTTCATGCTCATCACCAGTATGTGGTATACCAGAAAGGAGCAGCCGGTGAGAATTGGTCTCTGGTACACCGCAAACGGCTTCGGTATTGCGCTCGGTGGATTGCTGGGCTATGGCATTGGTCACATCAGGGGAGCGCTGCCGTCCTGGAAGTACGAGTTTCTGGTCATGTAAGTAACCCTATCAGATACTATGACGAAGTTGGGAGTTGTTGACAATTACATTACAGCGGTGCTCTCTGCTCCGCATGGGGCATTGTCATGTTCATTTTCCTCCCAGATTCTCCAGTCACCGCACCGGGTCTCAGCAAGAGAGAGCGTCGCATGGCGGTCGAGCGGCTCCGTGATAACCAAACGGGCGTTGAAAATAAACGTCTGAAGCCGTACCAGATCAAAGAGGCATTCTTGGATTATAAGCTGTACCTGTTCTTCATCCTCGGCACCGTCTGTTCGTACCCAACCCACAGTTTTCTACTCAGATCAGATCCGGGCTGACGTCCAACCCAACCTGACCAGGTAACATTCCAAACGGCGGAATCTCGAACTTCGGCACCATCATCATCAAGGGATTCGGGTTCTCGACTCTGGGCACAACTCTCATGCAGGTGCGTCTGACGGCCCTCCCGTAGTATCAGTGGTATCTAACGCGGACCCCGTCACCAACAGATCCCATACGGCGTCATCATCGCCATATCCATTCTGATATGCGTGTACCTCAACGACCGTTTCGAGAACAGACGATGCATTTTCATCATCCTGTTCCTGCTGCCAAACATTACAGGCGCATTCGGTCTCCGCTACGTGCCTCTGGATCGGAAAGTCGGCCGTCTGATCTGCTACTACCTAACGGGCCCCTACAACGCGGCGTTTGTCCTGGTTCTTAGTATGCAGATTGCGAATACGGCAGGTGAAAACATCGATCAACCCCTCCCCCTGATAATAACAGCTAAAGTCATCTGGGATACTGACGAAGACGGCTGCAAAACAGGCCACACGAAGAAGGTCGTCACGAACGCCGTCCTCTTCCTCGGCTACTGCACCGGGAACATTGCGGGCCCGTTCTTCTACAAGTCTGATCAATCGTGAGTCTCCCTTAGACACTCATAGCAACCCTCATATTATCAAAAATCCATCCACCATCCATCTGCATAGATATGATATACCTAACACCTGAAACCAGCCCAACCTACACCCTCGGCATCTGGTCCATGATCGTGTCGCACCTGATCGAGGCCGTCGTCATCGTCACCCTGGGCCTCCTCCTCCGGTGGGAGAACAAGAAGCGCGACCGCATCCAGGCCCAGATGGAAGGTGGCCTGGAGGGTCGGGACCTCAGCGCCACAGCCTTCTTGGATCTGACTGATAGAGAGAATTTGAAGTATGTACCGGACTTCGTTTATATACCTCCGGTGCTTGACGCTGCATTGTTGATGATTTTAGAGGGCTAACCTGGAGTTTGATTTATCAGTTTCCGATACATCTACTAATCTTGTTCTCTGGGCCGACGATCGTTCGTTCGAAATATATACATATGACGGAGTGAATGACTGATTGGAAATGAATGCTTGAATGATTTCATCGATTAATTAATATAACACGGATGTGAGATTGAACGCCTAAGATCGGTAAGAGCCTTTACCACACAATTGATGGAGAAACAGGGACATAAACGAGGTGGAAGAATGATATAGCTTAGACATCTCTCCCCCCTTCTCCTTTCTTTTTCTTTCAGGCCTTAGCGACCTTTTTTGCTCCCGCGCTCTACTGTGATATGTATGTTGTCCCTGTTTGTCTCTATGGCTGGGCTGGGCTGGTCTACCTGTTTATCAAATAAATGATCCATCTATGACTCTCAATCCATCTGTCTATGAATAGAATGAATGAACGAATGACGATATATAAACACAAACCAAAAACCTTATGAACATTCATTCTATATGCAAAGTAAATACATATTTACAGTACAACACATGACAAAACACATGCAAAAACCAAATTGCAGCCATAGCACATTATCCCCCTCTTTAGATTGATGTTAATCTCACCGCTGGCCCATCATCAGATCATATATCTATACGGCGTACCGCATACTCGCTCATGACTCCCCCATATTCTCCTCCTCGACATCATGCTGCCCCACGATGGTCAGGAACACCTGGTCCAGCGTCGTCTGGCTGACGGAGTAAAATTGGATCCCGAGATCCTGCTTGCGCTGCTCCAGGAGGGCGAACAGGCTGCTGATGCCGCTGTTCTTGCCTTTGCTCTTGGAGTTTGCCGGCGCATGGTCGTCCTGGATCTCGTCTTGCCCGTCGTTATTATCGCGGTCAGAGTAGTCACTGTCGGAAGCAGCAGCATCTGGAGATGTTGTTGCTGTTACAGGAACGCTAAACCGCAACTGCCCATGGTAGGTCTTCTGCTCGATGACCGCACCGGGGAAGGTCACCCTGACCCAGTCCCGGATCCGCTCCATGTATTCGTTCGACGTGTGCGGGGCCTCCGCGTGCACGAGATGGACATGGTACATGTTGCCGTACTTGCGGCGGAGATACTCGGTCGTGCCGAGCGCGAGCATCCGCTTCGCCATGATGCCCGCGCGGTTGGCGAGCGCGTCCGCCTCCTCCATCGAGTGCGTCGTCAGGACGAGCGCGCGTCCGGGCACGATGGACGCGAGGGTGCGCCACATGACGCGCTTCGATGCGGCGTCCATGCCAGACGAGGGCTCGTCGAGGAGCAGCACGGTCGGGTTGCCCATCAGCGCGATGCCGAGGGAGAGCTTGCGCTTGTTCCCGCCGGACAGCTTGGCCGCCATGCGGTGCGCGTAGGGCGTCAGCCCAACGGCGCGGATGACCTCGCGGACGTTGTGCTCCACGTCGGAGACGCCGCGGATGCGGGCGTAGAAGCGGAGGTGCTCTTCGACGGTCATCTGGTCGATGGCGTCGAACTGGGGGCAGACGCCGAGGTGGGAGCGCGCGGCGGCGCGGTGCCGCAGCACCGAGACATTCTCGACGAAGATGTCTCCGCCGTTGTACGAGGGCTGGATGTCGCCGCGGATGAGGCTGATGGTGGTTGTCTTGCCTGCGCCGTTGGGGCCGAGGAGGGCGAACACCTCGCCTCGGCAGACGCCGAAGGTGACGTCTTGGACGGCGACGAACTTACCGAATGTCTTTGTGAGGTGCAGAACGCGGAGGCCGTCGTTGGAGCTTGTTACGCGCTTCAGTTCGTTCGATATGTCTTCGTCGACGGTTTCTGTTGTCTTTTCGATGTCTTCTGGTTTGGATTTGCCTCTGGTTCGAGAGAAGAGAGGTCCACTGTCGAACCAGAGCAACAAGCCGAACAGGGTAAATGACTGGACAATGAGGTACAAAATGGGTCCGCCGTAGAGAGTTATCTCTCCTGGATAGGAGGCAACATCTCTGTCTCGGCAGAGGATGGAGAATATGTTCAGCGCCGTGAGCATCGCTCGCGCAAGGTTCCCGACGGGTGTAACCGTTCCGATGGTAAAGTGCGCGATATTGACGTAGGAGTCGACATTGGTGGCGGGCGCATAAGTGAGCACAGAAAGGTATGCGATGAAATAAAGAAGGAACATGACACTGCTGAGCATTAGCAAATTCTCTCATGAGACATTCCCCATAGGAGGTCGGTACGTACCATTGTCCGCCAGCCGCAAAGGCGAATGCCGCCAGCTGGGACTTTGCAAAGAGTGAGACGATATATGACACCAATGTGGAGCACAGGCCGTATATGAAGAAGACAACAAAAAGGTACTCTGAGTGGTACCAGACGTTGGAGACAGCTCTGAAGATGACAATCGCTAGCACACTGGTGATAACGACTATACAAAAATCAAAAGCCAGGTATGCCAGCCACAGTGGCAGACTCCTGACGCCATTACTATAGTGCAGTGCTCGAACGTTCCTTAGCTTTTCAACCGTCGGATAGAGGGCGAAGAGAGCTGGATATACAGCCATAGCCAAACCGAAGTAGACGATGAGCTGGAGGGCTTTGCCAACGTCTGGCTGCCACGGTATATCGAAATACTGGAACTGAGTGCTGATTGATATGTTCGTCAGAAAATTATCCAGTGCGTTCTGCGTAATTGCGGCAAGAGGCAGGTCTCCATTGTCGCCTTTCCAAGCGAGCACCGGTGGAGAGGAGGCGTCACCCAGATAGAAACCCCCAGGAGTAACATTAGCAAAATGACTGTGGATGTAGTCGTTGAACTCCTGAAGACTGTCGACGATTCGCATATTGTCCGTCAAGTTTTGGAGGGTTCCTCCAGGAGAACTCGAAGATTCCGATAGTGAACTGGAGAAGCTTCTCAGCGCAGCAGGGTTTACCCTGCTGGATGGTCCAAGCACAAGATCGAAATCGTCAGACGTCAATGACTGAGCGTTGGACGCCGTGAATGTGCCAGGTCCAGAACAACCGGCCCTGGTAAAATCCTTGAGGAACAGAGTTACAAGGCCAGACGCGATCACGGGGATGAGAAAAGCTGCAGAGTAAGGGAGAAGGTTTCGGCGCAAAATCGTTGCCCTCTTGAGAAATAGGAACCATGCTTGACGAGCCATTCCGATGCGTCGACCGGGCAGAAGCTGCGGTGGTTTATATGTGGTCTTCTCATCCTTGGGATCGTCTTCCTTTGGTTGTTCGTCGACGACCTCTTCCACTTTGGGGTCTGGAGGATCGGCATCTAATTCTTCGGCGACTTTGAGAAATACGTCCTCGATGGTAGGGCCGCTAACACGGTATTCTGTGACTCCTTCTTGTTCCAGCATCGCAACGAATTCAGCTGTTTGTGCCGGATCATGCACAGTGTATACCGTCTCATCGTGGTGGACCTCCTTTGGCACACCTTCGAACTGCACTGTGGACACCTTTTCCGAACCGGGGACATTGTAAATATGGATGCGATACCCCGAGCCTAGCTTATGCTTAAGTTCGACGCTCGATCCTTGAGCTTTGAGTGTTCCCTTTGAAAGGATTGCGATGTGGTCAGCAAGGAGTTCCGCCTCGTCCAGGAAGTGGGTGGTTAAGAGAATGGTTCTAGTGCCCCGTTCAGCCAGCAGAATGTCCCATATTTTCCTGCGAGAGATTGGATCCACACCAGAAGACACCTCGTCAACGCAGCAGACAGATGATCCTCCCGTGAACATCATTGCGAGTTGCAATTTCCTCTTCTGCCCTCCTGAAAGTGTTTTTGAGCGTGCGTTTACTTTCTTGCCAAGGTCACAAGCTTCAATGAGCTTCAACAGCTGGTCCTCTGTGTCGGGTTTGCCACCAGTTTTCAACCGATTGAATATTCTGACATGCTCTTTGACGGTCAAAGAGTCCCAAAGAACATTCTTTTGGGGGCAAAGACCGAATCCACCGGCACCCTCGCTATGATTCACAGTGATCTGACCGGACGTGATTTTGGTTAAACCAGAAATGGCATCAAGAGTGGTTGACTTTCCAGATCCGTTAGCTCCGAGGAGGACCATAATCTGTCCTTTCATGACGTCGAGAGTGAGATTGTCGACAGCTAGCACACTTTGCCGCTGGCTTCCAAAGACCGGGCCAATATTCTTGTGAAACCAGCTTGGTTCATACACTTTTCTGAAATTTTCCACATTGAGAGCAGACGGACTATTCGACTTTGTAACGATACGCCCTTTCGACGCAGTCCCATATAGCATGCGTTCAACGAGAGCACCAAGGACGGGATAGACGATGATTTGGATTATGAGGAAAACCCAGAGAACAATCCCGGGGATCGTCCACGGATTCTCGGGAGCTGATTTGACCAGGTTCGTAGCTAGATTTTGCCTTTCCCATCGTGCCATAAATATGGAAAAGAGAACGTAGTTCATTGGCGGAAAGAGGAGACTCAGTATGACGACGGCCCCGTTGCTCGTTATACCAACCATCTGGGCCACTACGCCAAGCAGAAGACAGGCTATGACCGCAGAGATCCCGCTCAGCTGAGCCTTCCTGAAGAATGACGCACCAAACAGGGAGAAGGAAGAGAGGGCAAGACCAGTCAGGATATGGTAGACAATAGTGATGCCGGCTGAGGTCTTGCTGTAAACGCCAAATTTTAGGATCACCCCCATTATAATCCATCCTGGACCATAAATGAGGTCAAGAGCGAGATGCGCAGCGATGAAACGAGCAGCTTGAGGTTGCCAGCGGGGTAGATTGGGCATCATACAGTCAATCAGTTGGCTCATGCCTAGTTCGCGCTCAGATGCGACCAAGCCCGTGAGCTGATACGTGACTCCAACAATGCCAATGAAAATGGCGACGCCTAAGACATCGATTATGGCTCCCATGTATCGGGACCGAATCTGGTCCTCACGTTGCTTCTGCGTTAAGGACGTATAGGGATATTCCAAAATCTGGCATATAACGTCAGTAGCCGATACATGGTATCAGATTAACCAGAGTATACGGACTTCGTTAGGAAGAGCATTCTGATTGACCGTTGTGTTGACGTTCGCAATTGCCCAGTCGATGGAGTGTTGGAAAGGAAGGACATATATCTCCTGATCGTTGCTGTTCTTCTTGGTGTCGATTCGTGCTCCCAGGGCCCCGTCGACCCGTAGCGAGTAATTCCATCTTGCACCTGGACCCTCGTTGGGAGAGGAATAGAATACAGCAGCAGCAATACACGAAGAGACGCCGCGAAGTGTACTGCGACAGACATCGCGCAGCTCACTCTCTGAGGATAAGATCTCAACCTTATCCCCCCGTGCTTTCTACAGGCTCAGCGACCTGCGCTATCACACGTTCGATGTCACCGCCGACAAAGCCATTGTTTACGAAGACGACCTTGTCTCTACTCCCCGTCACAGAGCCCAGAGCATCTGCAAACGAGCGGAGAGGGGTCGGCTCACCAATTCCGTAGACAGACGGCTGGACAAATAGGTTGCGCGCATAGGATCTAGGCCAAGTTAGTCATTTTCCTCGAAGTCTCGACTGGATTGCAGGGGGGACCGCTGACATGAAACCGATAAAAGCAACCGGGAGAACAAACGCCCGCAGAGGGGTTGTCAACCATGGGCGAACGAGTGTAATGAGGAGATTCTTGACGATTAACGTCCAGATCTGCCTGAGGAAGAGGTCCATTGTTGCATGCCGGCCTGCAGCCGGCATTTGGTCCAGGGTCCAGAGATCGCCTCCACAGCCCGGGGCACAGGCAAATTACCTAGATAGATACAGGACAGACCAGGTCAATTCAACGCAGGGACAGGCATGCTTCGTGTTGGTTCCTGTTCGATGTTGACAACGGAAACCAGCCCACGATGCCTGAACCCCGTATACCGCGCAATCTGCCGTCTGCTGCGGAAAAAGGTTTACGTCTTGATGAGACAGCCCAGGAGACTAGCTGAGGCCTGGAACACGGAAGGCAGACGCTTATCTCCGATCTGGAGAACAGCGCGGGATGCGATCGATGTGCTCCGTCTCTGCTCCGATGGATCTGCAGTCAAACGCGCCGCTGCTATCGGAGAATTTCCTGTCGATGTTCTCGCTGCGAGGAGGAACTCTGGAGACATATGCCCTTGCCGCGAGGTTTTCAACTTCTACACGCGTGGACGGGGAAATTCAGCATCCATCAACTTTGAGGCTCGCACGCTCGTCGGCGCTCGTCAGCTCCGTGCACCGCCCCGCTTGGCGAGACACTCCGTCTCCAGAACGCGCCTTCTTCCGCGTTCCAATTATTACAACTCCTCATTTAGTCGATAGTGCTTTGCGAGCACTTCGCTTCAGAGATCGCACCGTGCAAGATCAGATCAGTACTCCTCGGGAAATGATTGCTGACACATCGCCATCGGAGCCTAGAGTAATTCTTTCAATGGTCTCTGACCACCCGAGGACCTCTGGATCACGCTGCGATTGCTCAGGGGCAGTAAACGTCGAAACTGCCTGTCATCTCCACACGACTACAGGCTTCTGGTGCTGAAATTATCCCGATACACAACTCAAGTCTTGCAGACATAAATCCGTGAAGGCCGTCGGGTTCACATTATCCTATCGATGGCGGACTTGCATTCCACCAACCTCAGCTGGCATCTCACAATTACTGGTTCAATGAAATCCTTGGCTATAATTACTCTTGGCTCACGCCTGGCTGCAAAAATCAAAAGGGAATAGTGCTACATAATATTTGCGCTTTATTTCAGTGATTTTTATCATGAATGGAGAAGCTCGACTCGCGGCTTTGACAACGGCTTATAAAAATCATCGATATGACTCTGAAATTGAAAAAAAAAAAATAGGGGGAAGTAAAAAGTAAGAATAAAGGAAGACAAAACTGGATAGCTCTTCAAAAACTTTATATCGAAAATGGGACGATTTGTAAATCAATCGAAATTTTCCGAGTCAATCCCTTCAGCGTTGCACACAGACAGCTCTCAGGTGAGATTCATTCAATGTCAGACTGAGACTGAGCACCGGTGAGAAGACTGACTCATTCATGCTCCATCCCTATCAGCATCCACTTTATGTTTACACACTTTCTCGATGACATTGTTGAGGACTACCATTCCAACATGGAGTCATTTGCCGACGACCTATTTCGTGGAAGTGAACATAAAACGCCGTTTGGAGAGTTCTGTTCCGTCTATTACCCAATCTCTTGCAGCACTATGGTGGCTTCTCGCAGTTCAATATCTTCAGAAGCACCTTAGATCATTTCCAAGGGTGTTGGATTGAGGCACAAGGCTTTCAAGGCTTTCCAGGATCCGATTGCTATCCTCTTTTCCTTCGGCGATTGGGTAGTTTTTGGAGCAATTTTTGGTGCATGCCTATTCCCTATCGCACAGTTTGATGAAAAAGAAATACTCGAGGAGATGACAACGGTAATCGCCCAAATGGAGTCGATAACTGCCTTTGTGAACGATCTGTTATCCCTTTACAAGGAACTTCTAAGCCCAAGGGCTCGAAACCCAAGAGATCAAAACAACCTGGTGATGAATTATTGCCATGTGGAAGGCACATCACTACGACAGGCCTTCGATCGATCGACCGATGATACCATCAACGGAGTGCGGAGGATACAAGAGCTATTTGATGGTAGAGAACGCCGGCCGTCACAGCCGCAGTCCATGAGTTCATTCGAGGATACGTGCGGTGGCATATATGCGATAATAAAAGGTACCGCATGAGGGAGCTCTACGAGGTATGCGGTGAGATGAAAAGTGGCATGAAATTTCGACAGTATTGCGAAACCTCCTCGTATGCAGGATGTGTCGATGCGGAAGACCGTTTACTGGCGTCAGCAGAGCAACATCTTGCCAAAGCGAGTTTCACCTCCGAGGGAAAATCCAACGGCGGCCCTCGTCAAATTGCTCAAAGAGACACCAAATGGTCGACAAACCAAACGGTGCTTATAGCAATATCCTCGACACTGACGCTCAATATTCTACAAGCGTTACTCATTGCCTGGTGGTACGGCGTCTTAATTTAAACTAGTTGCTAGTGAAAAAAAAGAATGCATTGATCCACATGGACTCAGAACTATCGAGAATCAAAAGAGAGAGAATCACCGTTTCAGTTACATGGTCTCTATTGTGAACGTTGCTAGTTTCCTCCTGATATGTCTATCCTTGTGTCCCAGTAATGAGATGCAAAGGAAATTTGAAATATAATTGGAGATTCATTTCCCTGTGGAGGATAGAGAGTTTAAGACGTTACTAGAAGACCATTGGCGGTGTCGAAACATCCAGCAAAGCTAAAGCCACACCCCAAGGATAAGAAAGGTTGACCCTAAGAGGAAAATATATGCAGGAATATATTCTGTAGGTATTACTTGGAGCCTTTTCAATTCTCTTGCTGTTTTCATTTCTAATTTTAGCCGAACCGAATTCTCTGGCTCGATGCCGGTCGTCGATCATGTCTCCAGTTTCTGTAATCAGACCAGGAGCTGGTGGATTGGATGGGAAAAGGGATCAGACATCAAAACTACCTATCTTGCAGGACAGAGATAAGAAGACGACAGAGACGGGCAAGGATAGTGAGTGCCGAAAAGGACACAGAGAAGAGTAATAGACAGGAGGGAGAATAACACATAAGGGGGTCCAAATGGTTATGTCTATGCTGAAACCAAGCTTAAGGAACCAAAACAGATCCGGGAGAGCAAACTTTGCTTTCTACTGTACATCACGAGGGTTGGGTATTGGCGCCAGATCAAAGCGTTAGTCCACTCCAGCGAACGGATCGACGACGATGTTGATCGCTGCGATGATGATCTCCGCCGCAATCAGGATGATGACTGTGTTGGCACCAACTTCGCGCCCTCGGCCTGCACGAGGCCTTAGATATCGAAGTCTGAATCAGAACGACATGGCCGGCATGCAGCAAAGGGTATCAGGTCTTCACGCAGGACACAATTGGCGGGAACGGCTTGGAAGAAAAGTGCAGTGTCCACGAGGAAGAAGAATCCGAGAGAGAACTGCGACACATAGAACACGTTAGAATACTTGCGCAATAAGAGATAGAGATAGATATAGAAGAAATGGGCTGTTAGTGCTGAGTGTTTCGTGCCGCGAGCACCCGGAAATTTGGACTAGGTTTGTAAGACGTCGAGGGATGCCTTTGTTTCGATGAAAATCCTTAGCCTTTGTGCTGTCGTGGTACAGACTGGGGAGTTCATGGTTCATAGACAAGAACTGGAAGGATTCTCGATGACGGCCAAAGCCGGGAATGGTTAAAAACAATGAATGGGTATGGAGCAGTTCAAGGCGCTGGTGGGGCTTATCTGACTCTAATGTTCAACTGCCCGCCATTGTTATTGACTTCCTCGGCATCCACCTACGAGTATTTTGGGTGAGATATAGAACATTTGTTGCTGACTCGAGAATAGCTGGCTTTCTGTGTAACCTGTTTCAGCTCAATCAAGGTGGACAAGAGAAGGGCGGCTACTGCGGAACATTCCTGCAGGCTACGCCGTCCGGGCTCCCCACATCAGGAGGGTTTCTGATATCATCTATCTCCCAGGAAGCGTAAATAGCTGTTTCATCGGCGTCAGCTGGATTATCCCTCAGATTCCTCACCTCGTGGCCGTTTTGAGGTTGTTCTGGGGGTTAGGCGCCACGATGGAGGCTCTTGACCGTCTTCTGCATCGCGTCCATGCCTGGGCATGACTGTTATCGGACCGATCTCCGTGTCACGACGCCGAGCAAGTTGTCATGCCTCTAGGTTCTGGATGTATACAAACTGACAGGGAGCATTAAAAGCAGGCTGCTGCAAATCAGCTCACCTGCAGAAGTAGGAGTAAGTTCTGGACCCAGGTATGCTCCCCCTTGCTTCCTCTAGCAGCATGGGCCCCGCCATAACATCAGCGTTCGTAGCCTGGGATATGGCAGAGGCCATCGCATGACTAAATGCCATTGAAATACGGAGTAGTAATGATGTACTCCGCACTGGTACCATGAATTATTAGGGAAAGCAACGCCTGTACGAACTGAATACATGGCTTCTGATCGTCAGACTAAACATCTGCCTTGACTTCGACAGTTAAGGGGAACCTTTGTTTATAAGCCGACTCAGCACAATCTCCTGTGGTATTTCCAATACGGAGAAAAAACATTTCATTTCTCTGTGCCATGGATTTCATGTCACTGCACAGCAATCGTCAAGTTCGTTTTTATCACTTGCTATTTCTTAAGTATATCTGTCCAATCTGGGATGACAAAGGGACAGTTATCATGTGACAGCTGGGCAAGCACTGCCTTTGCATCATTCTGCGCGAAAGACATATGACAATGGACTCGATGCCGTCTTGAAGTATCCTACCAGGGAGAGTACTATGTGTGCAGCCAACGCACTCCCCAAGATGGAGATTATTATGCCACTTGGAGGAGACGAATTGGGTGCGAAGAGGTACGTCAAACGGTTGGTCCCACCCCCGCCCACGCGGGCCGGATTCAATGAGCCCTAATACTTGCCTATGCAGGGAATTCAGCCTGGAACAACCATGTCAATTCTCAAACAACAGTATATCATCGTTCAGTCAGATGAAGAGAGATATCCCACCACCTCCCCGACACCCGGAGGGCAAGAGTGCATCGGTGATGCCGATGCACAATGACATAACGCTGCCGGCTGTTACAGTTCCGATGCTGAGTTGACCGGCCCGCCCTGATCTTCGAATACCCGGGATCCAGAGCTCCATCGAGCTTATAGAGATCCCTACAAGCCAGCGCCCGTTCTTAACCACGTTTCCGCCGAGATCCGACAGGAGCACCCAGGGCCGTCTCACAGCCAATGGACATCAGATGCAACCCGTTGCTTTCGGGATGCGGAGTATACATCCCTCCGACCCACTGCCGCCCAGTCCGGAGGAGCAGCATGGGGAGCAGCTTCCCAGGGTGGGACGATGATTTATAATAATGTCGAGAGATCTCCATTTCCCCACCAGGACCATGTTCCTTATGAAGTCTTTCTACTCCCCAGTCTCTCCCGAGCCGGCCCTGATACTTCAAATCGATCTTTTCGCTAGAGACATTTCTGCGTTCTCTTAAAATGGCGCCGACAAAGGTTCTGCTGGTTGGAGCAACGGGCGAAACGGGAGGCTCGATCGCAAACGGTTTGCTCGAGGCGGGGAATTTTGTGAGAATTGCTGATCTGTTCGGTCGGTGTTCACTCGCTAACGGAGTCGTCATGATCACTGCCAGGAGGTTTACGCTCTCGTACGCCCCGCATCGCTCAGGAAGCCTGCTCTTATCGCGTTGCAGGACCGTGGTGTGATAGTCCGCGAAGGCGATTTGAAAGCGCCAGAGTCGGAGCTTCTCAACGTCCTCGACGGAATTGACGTCGTGGTCTGCAGCGTTGGGCCAGCGGATCAGCAGGACCAAATAGCACTTGCGAAAGCAGCGAAGAAGGCTGGCGTGAAGCGATTTGTGCCATGCGGATTCATAACCATCGCCCCTCCGGGAGGGATAATGTGGCTAAGGGATCAAGTGAGAAAGGATACCTGCCATGGTCATTTTGCGGTTTGGTGCACTAACGGCGCGTTTCGCTGTCTAGAAAGAGGTTGTGTACAACGCCATCAAGCAGCTGTGGCTGCCATTCACAATCATCGACGTTGGCTGGTGGTACCAGCTCGCGTACCCCAGACTGCCATCGGGAAAGATTGATTACGCGATGACGATGCCCAACGACGAGATCATTGGGGATGGTAATGCCCGAAGTGCGTTGACGGACCTGAGGGACATCGGGCGCTACGTTGCGAGGATCATCGTTGACGACCGGACATTGAACAAGATGGTCTTTGCGTACAGTGAAGTCTGGAGCCAGAATGAGATATATGACCTTTTGGAAAAGATCAGCGGAGAGAAAATCGAGAGAAAATACGTTAGTAATCCCCCTCAATAGAGTTAGGTCTTGATCTTACGCTGACTTGGCACTCAGGTTTCGGAAGAGACCGTAAAAACCAGACTAGCAACCGCCCGGCAGTCGAGCGAGACATATCCATACGACCCGGTGAAGCTGATACCTCGATACGTCACTGAGTACCACCTGTCGTGGGGAATCCGTGGAGACAACAACCCCGAGTACGCCAGCTATCTGGGCTATCTTTCTTCCAAGGACCTGTATCCCGACTTCAAGCCGATCGCGTTCGAGGACTATCTCAAGACTGTCGTTGATGGCACCGCGAAAGGCATCTACACAGACAGAATCAAACGATTCGAGTGAAAAGGCGCCCGAAGGGCTCAGAACGCCGATGCTAGCAATCGCGATGGCTGACAGCCCAGCCATTTTGTTTTCATGAAACTTGCCATTGAAGACATATTCTGTTCCAACATGGATATTATTTTTTTTCCTTATCTTTTATGAGACCCCCAAAGAGAGCTTGTTCCGTATTCAAATATCATTGTGAATAATTTGTCACCTGTGTTTTGGCCTAGTCAACGCAAAGAATGGTGGACTGATTATAATGTATGCATGTTTCTTCTGGGGTATTTTACCCATCCTTCTTTAACTGATTCTTCAGCTAGATCAATTTCTATGGTATTTCTTTTCCTTTTCTCCCAAGAAAGAGCATGTAATGTACTGTACTCTGTACCTAACCAGGTAGAGTCCACCAGAGCACCAACATGCTGCAAAGGGGCCAGGCCTTCCTTAGACTTAGAGCAGATTGAGGGGGTTTCTAGATTAAAAGAAAGAGCTGTCACAGTTATCCTCTCTCCAGGCAAAGGAAGGAATTTTTTTTTCTACCTATCGCGATAATTACGAAGGTATGGACATTTACATGCCTGACTAGTTAGTAGTGTAGTGTTATAGCCGGAGTTGGCATAAAGGAGGGGTATGTCATGCAGGGAGCACGTGACAATGGATCAAAACCCCCCCATCCTGATCCAACGAAGCCTTATGATCCAACGAAGCTCCATGATCCAAACACCCAGAATGATCCAAACGAACTCATTGATCCAGGCAGACTGGCATGTATATAATGACGTTCCCTTCAGACAGAATCCGACCCTCGTGGTCGACTCACATAGCAACTTGTCATATAGACATTGCTAGTAACACAGGCTTATTCTTACTTTTATATTGCTCACCCCCTTGTTTCTTGTCTTCAAGATAAACCAACGGCCCTATTAGGTCTAGTTATCTAGGCCTGTCGTTACATGTAGGTGCTCAATTAATGAAACCTTAATGATTTTTCAAATTCATATAAAAAGCCCGCGGAAAGAAACATAAGGCACCAACGGAGACAGCTGCAATCTGCAAGCACTGCAGGAAGTTGTAGGTAGACTATTTACGAAGTGACCCGAGCATCACCAACCGGCAGGGACGTCAGCTTGCGCCGTAGTCTCGTGACTCTCCGAGTCCACTGCCCTTGCGGCTGAGAACGAACGATCCCGCTCGGGCACTCTCCGCTCCCTCCCGAGGTCCCTCCTATTAAGGAAGCTGCGCCATGGGATGGTGATCGATTCTACAGTTTGAGTTGAACACTGGAAGTTCGCCTGGCTCGGACTGGAGATCTAGGGCACGGGGTCCGTCTCATGTCCGAGGCCGACTCTCGAAAGCGTGGCTTGTAATACGCGGCGGTTGTTTTAAGCGCGACACACTCCTATTACGAGAGTGGCAGGGGTTGTGCTCGTATTTATCGTGTCGGGGCGCTGGTGCGCGAATGATAAATGTGAGTGGAAGACCTATAATCAATCCACTATTATAGATAGTTGACCAGGGCGCTGAAGCTTGCTGTCGGTTCGTGTACTGTATACATGGCTGCGTGGGTGCTATATAGAATAAGAGCGGAGAACTGAGTGAGTATGCAGCTTTCTGCATTCCGATAAGATAGATAGATGGCTCTTGAAAGAAGGGAATCTTTAGACTCTTCGAGAGAGATGGATATGCTGTGTACTGAGGTACTTATAGATATGCAATGTGCTTCGTTTGTATCCATGTGGTCGGTTGTGGTGATAGAGCAATATGGTCGATGAATTGCCGGGAAACCGCTGGAAGCTGGGACCATTTTTAGCGACTGGGGTTACGGGGTATGTACTGTACCTAAACTTTGGCAAACAGAATAAGGTAAGAAATGCACCAGTAGTGATTATCTTGCAGCAAGAACAATGGAGCCGCTAAGCTTATCCGAGCTTCGAGACTGGGGCTACAGTAAGAAAAAGCAAGGGGACTGCTGCACCACAAACCAGAGGGGATGGTAGCGGTCGACGACAGCGGGGCGCACACGCCGGCTTTTGTCCAAGGGGGTGCGGCGGCGCGCGCCAAGCCTCCAGCGCGATGTTATCAGCGGCGGAGACCGCGCCAAGCGGAGCCATCCCGCTTCGAGGTGCGACGCAGCCAACTTGGAAGTTCTTCAACGCTGAGTCGCTCGCCGGGGGGACCCGAGGGGAAACCTCGCGCTATCTGAACCCGTGTGTGGCCCGGGCGCCCCCAACATTGCCTGCACAGAAGCACCTCATGAGCGTGTTTAGGTGAACTGCCTGTTCATACAAAGCTAAGATGCAGACCTGCTTTGGTGCGCAGGGAAGATGGAGGGATACGGAGGCGAGGCGTGCGCGTTGATGTGGTCAGCCTTGAGCCTCAGGTTCCGCGTCCATCAGAGACCTCCGTCCGGAGTGCAGCCCTGACGCGCGGGGTGGGAGGGTCGACTTGCTGCAACCGTAACGCCCGGTAGGACGGGCTCTGAACCCGATAGCCGATCCCAGCCGCAAAGGGCCCGTTTGCTGGCCATGGCTATCAGTGGTGGTCGCCGGAGGTGATTCGGGTTGGATCGTGCCATCTTTGCGATTCCGTACGACCTGTAGCACTACCGCAGTATCTTCCGCGCATTCGTGTTGTACCACAGAGCAGGGCGACGGCTAGTGGGCGCTCATTTGCCCGGCATGCCGTCATCAAGCAGACGGAAGACACAGACGAAGGTGGGTGGGCGGGAGGCCTGGATTATTAATAATTTCGGTGATAGGGAAGAAAAATTTATCACAGTGTGCGGAGAGCTCCGTCCACCTTAGCGGGGCCTGCATGCCATGGGAGCTCGCTTTGGGCAGGCCGAGCCGAGACCGTCTACTCGGAACGAAGTGGATCAACGGGCTGAAGAGAGAGCATCTGGAAACAGTTGTTTCAAAACAACAAAAACCGCCCGCTGGTATATACGACAGAGTACGGAGTACAGAGTGAGACTTCGCCTCACCCAGCGACTCCGTAGTCCGTCCAGTCACCAGCGGGCTTGATTTCCAACCAGAAGTCCCGCGGTGGACGCGCCAAGAGTCCTGGAGAAGAGAACCGCCGCGCCTGCAGCTTTCCCCGGACCGGGGCAGGGGCCCGGTCACATGCACACGTGTTATCTTGTCTCTGCGCTGACCCATGCGCCCTCGGACTCGCTAACTCTCTGGCAAGACACTGCTTTTCAGGCGCGGAGAGTCTGGGCTGTGCTGGTGACGTCAAAGTGTCAAACCGGCGTCCTGGGCAACGTCGAGGACAGAAGAATCTGACGTCCACGGATCACTGTGCGGAACGGCGTTCTCGAACTTTTCCACGATGGGCAACCGCCGAAGATAACCTTACCTTATCCTCACCCCGACATGCCACGCCCACAAGACCAGGTTCGCCTGTTCCTCAGATCTTGGCGAAAATCGCACCAATGACCCTTCTTCTCTAGCCCAACGATAAGAAGATCCGATGTCCCTGTACGCCGTGTACCGCGGACCACATCCAGGGACTCGCCGTCTAGGTGGCCTGTCCGAGCTAAGCGGGCAGATACGGTTCACGGCGCGGGCGGATGCCGCTAGCGGCACGCAGTGCGACCCAAGCCTGGGAGCGACAGAGGAGATGCGTCCGCTCCTCTCGCGCGAGCGCTTGGCGACCGCGCCCGTGGGTCGGGGCCTCGTCCGTTCCGCCAGGCCAGCCGCTCACAGCTCCAATGCGCCCACGAGCTCGAGGGGCGTTATCTGGAGCGGCTCCATCTCGCGGCTCAAGCCATGGTCTCGACTCGCCCTCAAAACCCCGGCCCGGCGCACCGTCGCGCGTTTCTTCTGCTTCTGCCTCTGTTCTTTTTCTCTTCGAGTCTTGCCCATTGTACAGTACATCCCAGAGGACGGGGCAGCCGGTAATTCCTATTCTTCCTCCCTGGGCCTTCTTCCTACCCAAGACCCTCCGAAGAGAATCTCCCACCCGTGATATTTATTTTATAATTGTTTCCAACGGCGCCAGACTCCTCGCGCACCGATCAATAGCCGGCACTCGCAATCGCCAGGACCTTGTCCTCCCTGCAGGGAGGATTCGCTCTTAAACAGGGTGATACAACTTGCCGCTACCTAGTTCCTCAACAGAAGGTCCTGTTCACAGGCCGCCGTCAGAACTCGGAATGGGAGTGTGGAATCGAAAAGAGGAGGGGTCCTCGATGGACAGCCCGACCAAGAATGAGTACAGCGCCGGGGCCGTGGCCGCTCCGGAGGAGGGCGTGGTCCGAGAGGGACCGCGAGTCGACCTCCATCGTGGCCTGAAAGCTCGTCACATCACTATGATTGGTATGCAACTCCTCTTTTTCACCAGCGCCATGGAGCATTTCCCAATTGATTCGTGATCAGCCATCGGTGGTGCTATTGGGACGGGATTGATTATCGGTACCGGAAGCGCTCTTGCCAAGTGAGTGTCACCCACAAGTTTGCGAATTCAAAAGAGCTCATGATGCTGACATCGCTTCTTTAGGGCTGGGGTAGGTTGTCGCCATCGTAGCACACGATAGTTTGTTGCTGATTATCATAGCCTGCTTCTATCCTTATTTCCTACTCGGTTGTTGGATTCGTCGTCTATCTGGTCATGTGTGCTCTCGGAGAGATGGCTGCCTGGCTGCCTCTGCCCTCTGGTTTTACCGGTTATGCTGTTCGATTCTGTGACCCTGCTCTCGGTTTTACCCTGGGTTGGACGTAAGTCCCTATCCCCCCTTCTTTATCAGCTGTATATTGTGTTTTTCGCTAATCCGTGTTTTTTTTGGGTACAGATATTGGTTCAAGTACATTATTGTCACACCTAATCAACTGACAGCAGGTGCGCTCGTCATATCGTACTGGCTGCCCGCTGATCGTGTCAATCCCGGCGTGTGGATCACTATATTTTTGGTCCTGATCGTCTGCATCAACTATTTTGGCATTCGATTCTTCGGTGAATTCGAATTCTGGCTCTCTTCGTTCAAGGTCATCGTCATTGTCGGGCTCATCCTCCTGTCCCTCATCCTCGCGCTGGGAGGCGGACCCGACCATGACAGGAAAGGCTTCCGGTACTGGAAGAAGCCAGGCGCCTTCAACTCGTACATCGATGACGGGCCCGCGGGACGATTCTATGCGTTCTGGGCCACCATGGTCTCTGCGACATTTGCCTACCTGGGAACTGAGCTCGTCGGTGTGACTGTCGGTGAGGCTCAGAACCCTCGCAGGACGATCCCGCGCGCGATCCGGCTCACCTTCTACCGAATCCTGTTTTTCTACGTTCTCAGCGTCTTTCTGGTCGGCATGCTCGTGCCGTACGATTCCAAGGAGCTTGCGTTCGCCACAAAGGCCGCCAGCTCGGCCGCGGCTTCGCCCTTCGTTGTGGCCATCCAACTTGCCGGTATCCCCGCCCTGCCGGATATCTTGAACGCCTGCATCCTGCTCTTCGTCTTTTCGGCCTCCAACTCCGACCTCTACATCGCGACCCGAACCATCTACGGCCTCTCCAGAGAAGGCAAAGCGCCCGCGTTCCTCTCACGGACCGACCGACGGGGCGTCCCCATCTACGCTCTCGGCGTGTCCACCCTCTTCGCCCTGCTGGCCTACATGAACGTCTCCAACGACTCCAAGACCGTCTTCGGCTACTTCGTCAACCTGGTCACCATCTTCGGCCTGCTCACCTGGGTCTCGATCCTCGTGACGCACATCTACTTCGTGCGGGCCCGTAAGGCGCAGCAGGTGCCCGACTCGGCGCTGGCGTTCAAGGCGCCGCTGGGCGTGTACGGGTCGTGGGGCGCCCTGGTCTTCTGCATCGTCATCTCGCTGACCAAGAACTTCGACGTGTTCACGCACAACCCCAAGTGGGGCAACTTCGACTACAAGAACTTCATCACCGCCTACCTGGGCATCCCGCTCTACCTGATCCTCATCTTCGGCTACAAGCTCGTCACGGGCTGCAAGGGCGTCGACCCGCACGAGGCTGACCTCTGGACCGGCAAGGACGTCATCGACCGCGAGGAGGCCAATTTCCTCGCGCGCAAGGCGGCCGAGTCGGAGCAGCGCCAGCAGTACAATTGGTTCTATCGGACCTTTGTGTCGTGGCTGTTCTGATCCGATGGAGCGGGGCTTCTTCAACTTTTCCTCTTGTCCTTTTTTTTCCCCTTTTTCTCTCTTTCCTTTGCTCATTACGTGCGTGACATTGCCATGGTCATTGATGTGAGTGATGTGAGATGCGTGTGTATTTGCGGAATGTCTGTCCCGCATATTGTTATGCCTGTATGTTGTACTCATGTTATACAGTGGACTCGGGTACTGTACTGTACATACATAGCTAGTACTGTCCTATCCTATTCAATGGTCTATGAGAACATTGAATGAATCCTCATTTTCTTTGAGACGAGGGAAGGATAATATCACGTGGTCTTTGACTTCCAAGTACCTGTACTCGGTACATATGTACTGAAGCCCCAACCTACCTTGCCCACTGGTGAATCATCCGTCATCTGGTTTCTTCTGTGTTGCAATAAAATCATTGTTTTTTTTTGCATAATACTCTGTGTTATTCTATTATTACAGATCTAGGAGGCAGATACACTCATATCGAAGGACAATACCTATTAATGCGACAATCAAGATTAAAGCATTGTTTGAGCCGTTCCTTCTCGGCCCGCACCCGGCGCACAAGGTGCAGTGACCGCACCCCGCAGTCCCATGCCTGAGGCTGACGGCTTCCAGGGCAAAGCGGCAAAGCCTTACCGCTCTCACCCAATTTCTTTTTCTAATCCAGTCAACCAAGTGGTCAGTTTAGTATATCTCTCTAGATTATGAACCGTTGCTTTTCTGCAGATTGAGATATCTCTTTTATTTCCCCCAGTTCTTACAGACACCACGTCCAACGCTTGGCTATCTGTCTGTCCGCAACTAGTCTGTCCCTAGTAACAGGTTCGGTTCACGCGAAAGCCCGGGCATGGTGGGGTGTGGAGCGAGCTGTCGGCCGTCCATCCACTCCCGTCGACCGGGCAGCATCTCACTAATAAAAATCGCGATTAGGGGCACTTCCAAAATGATTCTTCTAAGAGGTTCAAAGGTTCAACGGGGGTTCCTCGGCCCTGCACTTTGTAGCCGGGCCGGGCCTTGGAACTCTGAGCGCCTCACCAGTCGATCGATTGATTGTTCGTTCGTTCGATGCCTGACGAACAGGATCGTACCATTCATTTTGCCCACACAGTTCAATTGCAATAATCATGTGGATGGATTCGTCCAGGATGATTGATTGATAGATGAATTATGTATGTCCTCTTGATTGATACATCATTTATATCAGCCGCCTGTTGTTCTGGTCTACCACTCCCCAAGCCTGCAAGGAGACCTAAGGATAAAGGGAGGCAGGCTAGACAAGGATCAAAGACACCGATCCCTGTTAGAGAGTGTGCTTCATCGAATGCCATTATTGCTGCAGTGCTGGTCAGAACTATGGACTAGCGTTGCTCTTCTTTTTGGTTGCCGCTCTTCTAATCAATCTTTCCCCGCTTGTCTCTGCCGCTGTCGCATGCATCTACCCCCTTGCTTTGTTCATGTACTGCTGCATACATCCTGACCCCTCAGTCACGCACGCAATATCAATCGCCGAGGAACTGCACACATACCGCACGCAGGATTTCGTATCTAGGTGCTCTTTGTCGTTGTTTCTGTTTTTTTCTCTTGTTTTCTCTTTGTGACTCACTTCTTGGTTGCTCTTGAACAAGCGCTTTGTGGCATCTGCTCTGAACTTAAAATGTCCTGTCCCAGATGAACCAGCCTGTTGTTTTCTCGCCTTGTCCCACTTATTCGTATTCCGCGCAAGTCACTCCTGCAAATTGGTTCTGCGATCCTTGCTTCGATGCGCGCTTGAGCGCGTTTGGATGCAACGAGTTCCTCCGGTTCCGTCCGCCGTTCGAGTCCTGAAGGATCTCGTGTATGAGAGAGGTTGTGTACAGCACAGGACACTCGCTCATCCTGTCCTACCATGACAAACCGGTCGAACCCCCGTACTCCCGCCAAGAAGTCGGGAGAGGAGCTGAGCCGCATCATCGAGTCCCTCAACGTGAAATACGACCTGCAAATTCCGAACGACCCCATCTTCTCGCCGTCGGTCCGGGAAAAGCAAAGGGAGTCTCTCGAAAATAAGTGTTTTAATGGCCTCAGGTGGCTGTATTACAATCGCAGTGCCGATGTTCGGAGTGTCATTGCCAATTTCGAGGAGTGGGCCGGACCCCGACTATCACAATGGGTGTTCAAACCGCGTCAAGAATTCGGCACGCTGCCGACAAGATACTTTCTGCGGACAGATGGTTATAAAGCCATTCCGGAGGAAGAACGGCAGGAACGTCTCAGGTATTTTGAAAAGTTGATAAGAGATGAGATATATCTTCTCACACAAGGGTCGAATGGCTCGCTTCCCTTGGATCGTCCCAGGGATCTTTCAAATGGGCCCCAGCGGGCAAGCGATGCCGCTGATTCCGAATTAAAAGTTCCCGACCGGCCAGTGTTGACTAAACGAAAGTCGATTGAGGAAAAAGAGGTATTTGCCACAGCTCCTAGCTCCCCACTCATCTGCCTCGCCAATCGATCTCCGTCTGTGAAAGCGCAGGACGAATTCGATGACTCCGATTTCGATGAACTCGATTTTGATGCTATAGGCAAAACTAATTCTTTCGTTGATGGCTCTCAGGAGCTCGATTCCAGGAAGACTAAGAAGAGACAATCCACAATTGTCGAGTTCATGGCACCCTCAAAGCTGCTCGCTGATCCAGCGCCGAAAGATGACCCGACTGTCAGCTTTTCGACCACCACAACGTCAGGAATATTCAGTTCGCAAGGCTCTCGCGCTCTGGGTACTTCGTTCAACACGGACATCACGGATATCACAGTGCCTATGGACGATGATCCCAGCCAGAGTAGTCAGATGACGGGGGTAACGCTCAGCCAAGAAGTGAAGGATCTGTTTGACGCGGCAGAAGCGGCAAAAGTGGAGAACAAGTCTTCTTCTGCAGCGCAGTGCAAACAAAAGCTCATCAGTGACCTTCTTCAGAATGGTCCCTTCGCCAGTCAAGAGAGCTTTTCGCGTTCCATCTCTTTACGGCACCGGTACGAACTGGAAAGAATCGCTAGAGCCTGGGGGATACCCTTTAATATGATGCTCGCGGGGGATAGCATGACATACGATTATGAAAGGTTTTGGGAATGGGTTGCAACTCACAGCCAGAGACGCAGCATGCCTCTTCCGGAAAAGTCAGCCCCTAGGGCCTGGGCCGCTGCGGTCGAGCGATTCAAGGACACCGCTAAGCATTCTGAGGTTGTGGTGCTCACCGGTGAATTGGATTGGTGTGAAAAGTCCGAACCCGGCATTCTGAAGTTAAGACTGAATCCATTGAAAATCGAACGGACCTGCCGCTTCCACAGACGGTTCGGGTCTGATCGCTTCTTGAGCCTGACGATACCAGCTCCAACACGTCCACCACCTCACCTCAGATCCACCTCTCCCCCGTCTCTTCTGCGTGAAAGCATCGTGAAATGGCTGACCCAGAATGTTCACCACTGCCTTGGGAGGAAGTGGAGGCCATTCTACGTTGAGGACGCAAACACAAAAAAGAAGAGAAATGGGGATATTCGATTCAGGGTTGTATTCTTTGCGATTGACGGAATCGACTTTGACCATAGCAACCCACGGCCACCAGTAGTAGCACCTGTCAACCAATCCTGCGATCAACACACTCCAATGAGCCTTGAGGCATTGCTTGAGTGGCACATAGCCCGCGACGCAAACATAGAGCAGTCCGACTGCAAGCTCTTTCAGCGAATTGGTCTGGGACTGTCAAAAACATGGGCTACTGTTGTTCTGCGACCAGAGGAAATTCTGCATTTGAAAGATATCCCGGGGAAACAAGTCATGAATGATGGCTGCGCTCTTATGTCAAGAGCACTCGCGCGAGAGATCTGTGATCATCTGGGTATCTCTGGAAACACCCCTAGCTGCTTCCAGGGCCGTATCGCGGGAGCGAAAGGGTTGTGGATGGTAGATAAGCATAACTCCTCCATATCAGCCGGGGATAGAGGTTTCTGGATCCAGATTTCTGACTCCCAACTCAAGATCAAGCCGCACCCTTGTTACTGGGACCCCAGTTCCGTTGATGACGAGCAGCTGACGTTTGAAGTCGCAAATTGGGCGAAGCCTTTGCACCCGGGGGACTTGAATGTTCAGCTTCTCACAATATTGGAGCATGGAGGACGGGTGAGGGAATATGTTGCAGAGCTCATGCGCAGAGGCATAGAGCAAATGTATCAAGACTTTGCAGAGGTCATTGAACAAGACAGCATCATCCTCGGCAGAAACCTAATCCAGAAGATAAGACCCTTAGCCGAGGATGGTCTTTCTCGCAATAAATTCAGGCGATTAGATCAATGGATCCTTGATGATGCCGAGTGCATCATTCGACTTTTGGAAGCGGGTTTCTCCCCGCGGAACTTCCCTCCTCTACGGGACCGCCTTCGACACTGTCTGAAAGCCACGCTGGACCGCTACGTTGAGGACATTCATATCCGTGTGCCGCTTTCCACGTATGCGTATTGTATCGCCGATCCGTATGGCGTATTGAATGAGGATGAAGTTCACCTCGGTTTTTCCACCCAGTGGCAGGATCCTGCTTTTGAGGACAATCTGCTCGACGGCGTCGATGTTCTCGTGGCTCGCCTGCCTGCTCACCTGCCTTCAGACATCCAGCGGCGAAGGGCCGTCTGGAAGCCAGAGTTGCGCCATTTCAAGGACGTGATCGTGTTCCCAACCAAAGGGGACAAACCCCTTGCGCAAATGCTTTCCGGTGGTGACTATGACGGTGACATGCCATGGATCTGCTGGGACCAGGGTATTGTCAAGAGTTTCAAGAACACTCCACCTCCCGAGCCCGAGAATACTCCACCAGAATACTTTGGACTCCAGAAGCATTCGACCCCTATGAAAGAGATCCACTCGACAGATGAATTCATCGAGAAAACTTTCATGTTCAATCTGACTCTCTCAAACCTCGGACGGTGTACTCTGGAGCACGAGAAGATCATCTATGAGGAAGAGGGATCGGTCAACTGCGAAAAGGCGAAAGAACTGGCGTGCCTTCTCAGTTATCTTGTTGATGGCCGGAAGGCGGGTGTACAGCTGTCCGAGGAAGCCTGGCAGAAGTACCGCAAAAAGATCAGCCCGCGGATGCGGCTGCCCCCGGCATACAAGGATCCCGGAAGACGCAAATGGAAGCCATCCAACATCATCGACTACCTAAGGTTCGAAGTTGCTGAGAAGCAGAAGAATGATCTCCTGAAGAAGTTTGAGGATCTCTGCGACGAGTTGGATGCATACCGCGGTAAGGACGAGGACCTTGTTCGTCCCTGGCGCAAGGCCATGGAGAGAGCAAATCGTGAGAAGGCGGCAGGAGGTCCGGGACACCTGTTCCTGGCGCTGAAGGAGGTCGAGAGGCGGGTCGAAGAATCCTACAGTGACTGGCAGCGTGTCTCCCATGGGGAGAAGAAGCCGTTTGCCGTGACGTCGCAGGCAGCAGCGGACCTTGTGCACGCGATCCGGCCCCCCGCCTTCGAGCACCCGCTGGTCCACACCTGGAACAACAGCGAGTACGAATGGACGAGGCTCCTTGCATCGTGCGTGTACAATAAGTACGCAACAGGCAACTTTGCCTTCTACGCGGTTGGCGAGACGCTGTGCCGGATCAAGACCGGGAACGCGCCCGCGCGGCTGGTGCGGGACATGGTCTACAGCTGCTACAAGGTCAGCAGCAAGGTATCGCGGCTCCTGGCGGCCAAGGAGGTGGATGAGGACAGCGACTCGGAGTACGAGGGCCCGGACGCCATGGAAGCGCTGGCTGCTTTGGATTACGATGACGACGACGGAGCGTCGGTCGAATGAGCGATTGGAAAGACGACTGCAGGGATGTCTTCTTCCAATTTACCCTAATCCTCTTCTGATTAGAGTTGGTGACGGGTTTCTTTGAGGACATCCGAGGTCTTTTGCATATTTCCTGTTTGTTTTCTACGTGACTGTTCAGCGTTGATGATATCCCTGTGAGTCTTGTTTTCTGCTGGCGTGTCTGGATATGTATTTCCGGTTGCCTTGGCTTGTGGTGGTTGAGACGAAGACCGGGTGATGTAGACCTGCTAGAGTCTCAGAGAACGGTAGAGATTAAAGGAGAGCAGCTTGGAAGATGCTGATCGATATGGAAGTTTTGAGAAAGCACGTTCAGTTTAGTTGTAGGCATCACCCATCGCCCACGCCGGACACGTGCCCAAGACGCTAGCACGCTTGCCGATCTGGATCACGGGACGTCGCGTAAATTTCCGACGGGGCGGATCACATGTCAGGCAGGGAAGGCACAGGGGCGCATGGGCCTATCAGCGCGGGCGCGGCTGCGGCAGCACGGGGCATGTGATCGCTCCAGCATCTGCATCTTCACAGCCGACCGGGCAGCTGGATCTCAAAAAAAAAGAGAGACTCCGGACACGACCGCGCGGAGGCGAGGACGCTCCTCTCCAGACCGACCGGCTGCCGCCCTGTTGCGTGGTGCCTCGCTCTGCCCTGTCCTTCCCATCTCCGGTCTCTCTCTTGCTGCGCCGTGCTACGTGGTGCGGTGGTGCTGTTCGCATCCTCATACTGCGTCTGATACCGATATCGCACCGCTGCGACATCACCATCTCTTTTTTGCACGGTGTAACTCACTCTCCCTCGTACGTGAGACGTCTCGTCGGTGCTTGACTCGATCCCGAGTGGTTTCTCGACATCTTTTTCTTTTTCTCCCGGACATCGCGCCGTGACTGGCTGGGGGACCCTGGTCTCGTCACCGTCGTCGCTTTCACGTGTGGGAGAACCTTTCGTCTCGGAACGCCCGCTCCGCCCCAGCGCAAACGCGGCGTCGGCACCGGACAGAAAAGAACCGCCATGGAGCAGCGTCCCTTCACCGTGTCGTCTCCGTCGCCCGCGGCCGTCGTCTCCTCCGTCAGAGACGGCGCCTCCGCTCCTGCTCACCCCCCTCCGCCTGCTCCCTCTGCTTCCGCAGCGGAGCACGAGTCGGCCAGCATGATGGACGTCGACAGCAACGCCAGCGTCGAGGACCGCACTCGACGCGCCACGAGTGTGCTCTCGATGGACGACATCGAAGCCGCGCAGGCTCTGGAAGGGCTGCGCTCAGGTACGTGTCTCGTTGATGGTGGGGGGGTGCTGGTTACTCACGTTGGGAAATCTTCTTCAGAAAGTGCGTGCTGACATATGCTATTGATTTTCTTCAGATTACGGCCAGTCCCCTCGACCACCGCCCTCGTCGCAGCAGGTCTCCTCCGCGGCTGCTGCACCGCGTGAGACGCAGCAGCCCGAGCCGCTGCTATCACTGCTGACCTCCGCTCATCCCCTGATCTCGTCGGCCATCAATGGGTCCATGTCTGCATATGCTTCCTCCAAATCCTATTCTCCGCGTTTCAAATCCGGCGCCGAATTCCTGGAGCGCAAGATCGGGTCTCCCGTCGTAAACACTGTGGGCACCGTGGGCCGGAAGACGGGTGTCGAGAGTGGAATCCGCTGGATGCTGGAGCGGAGGGAAGCTGCCGACGCAGCCCGCAACAAACGTAGGAAGGTCAGCGGAGAAAATAACCCCGACCCGATGGATGTCGAGAAAGGACTCGCGGATCCCGCGCAGTCGCAACCAGTGAGGCGATCTTCGGACCTGTCGTCCACCGAGTCCCTCCCGCCTTACGACGACAATCGGTCTCCATCCTATGAAGAAATTAGTGGGGACAGCGTGGTGACGAGTCGAACCACAACGCGGACTGCGTCCACCTGGCAGAGCCGTTTGATGATCTCGACATCTGGGCTGGGGGTTGCAATGAGTGAGGAATCACTCCGCAGCTTGAAGTACTGCTTGACCTGGCTGCGATGGGCGAACGGGCGGTTGACTAACGCCATCGTCGCTCTGCAAAACATGCTGAAGGAATGGGGCAGCGCGAACCAGCAGCAGGCTGTGGATGCGTCTGCCGCAGGTGGGACCGGGTGTGCCTTGAGCCGCGCCCAGCTGTCGCAGCGGTTTCAGGCGATCAAGGAGGACGTGCTATCCACTCTGAGACAAGTAGTCGATATCGTCTCCAAGTACGCCGGCGGTGCGTTGCCCGAGAATGCGCGCAACCTCGTTCGGCGACATCTTACCTCCTTGCCACAACGGTTCCATATCGCGTCTGCATCGAATCCTCCGCCGACCCCTTCCTCAAATCCGTCAGACACAGCCACGAGTGCCCATCGTATCCTTGTCCTCGCCCAGGAGGGCTTGGATATGATGACACAAGTCACCCGCGTGGTGAACGACACTCTCGTCAGCGCAGAGATGTGGTGCGAGAGACTGGGCAGAAAGCGTTCTCCCGCCGCCAGAGGTGCGGATGGCGGGCAGCAACCGCAGCAGCAGAACGCACCAGAGTCTGGTGATGTGAAACGGCCGATTTCCACGGAGAGTGGACAGCAGGACGTTCAGATGGCGGGTACCGAGGAAAAGTCGTGAGAGACGAACCCAGGTTGCATAGCCTTTCGGACGAGCTGTCTATTCAGCCTGAGTGACTACTGGAGCTAGACCTGCGTTGCCTCCTTCGATTCTTTCCATCATATGCAGACCCGTATGGATGCCCTTTCAGCATCTGAGGATTTCTAGTGTATGTGGAAAACGACTTGCCGTCTGGCGGCCCCCGTCAGACGTCGGGAAGTCTCTGCTCTACAGTTGGTGTCAGATCACGGCCGCTCTGCCTATTGTCTGCATCTAAAGAGCCTTATCAATGCACCTAAAGCCCCTTCCATACTTTCTTACTTTATCCTTTCCTCTTCTCCCCTTCTCTTTTTTTTGATTTTCTAGCGGGCTCTGCACTTTTGTGTCCTGACAGGTTTAGCCTGTTACTTGGCCCTGTCATTTGTTCTGTTCATGATTTACATGGAGTCTCTGTTGACATTCGGTCTCGTATCTTGGTCCGGTGAATAATTGAGAAACGTCGGCGTTCGTCTGTACTCGGTCTGGATCAAAGTGGAATGCATGTGGGAGTGCGTGGTTTACTCATTTGGTTGAAGATATATGGCAGTATACGGCCAATCTGTTTTCAGCTTTCCTGTGCTATCGGCCTCACTTCGTACTGGATACCTTTCTTTCATTTGTTCTGGTCCTTTTATGTCTTTACTTTTTTTTTCCCCCTTCACTGAATCCCTGGACAAAAAGTCGTTCTGTCCACTTTCTCGATTAATTATTTTCCAACTCGCACGTCACGGTTGTGCATTCATTCCACTTTAGTGCAAGTAAATAAAAATGGGTTGAAACTGGCTTGGAGGGTCGAAGTGGATACCTTTCTATTTTACATGAACATATGCTCGGTCCTCTGGCCGGATTTTTATCAATCTCATCTCCCCTCAGTCTGTTTCATCAGATCTTCGACTTAACATATCTATGTCTTCAATGGCGCTCAAAAAAAGTCGGGTCAAGATGCGCTTGTTATTATTTGTATTTTCACCAGTATGCAATTGAAAAAAAAGGGAGATCTGTTTCCAAATTGGAAAAGCTGCTCCTTCTGTAATAGATATACCTAAATAGCCCATTATAGTAGTAGTAGTAGTACTCACTGTATATTTTGAGGATGAGTCAACTTAATCTCATGCTATCTCCATCTCTGTCTACGTTTGCCGCCGAGCATCAGAATATGGGATCAAACAGAACATAGTACCTACCTTGCCTAGCCAGCATGTTCCAGTGTTGACCGGATAGGCATTCGTATCATAATTAGATCTGGAAACCCTAATTTCAATGAATCCTGAGGGATAATAGGGCTCTACTTGAATGTGTCCATGGGTTCTATGTGCTCCAAGGTGCCTAGGTACCCCAATAGGGGAGAAAATAGCAGTAAGAGAAGCAAGTTGTGGACTAGACACTGGGTAATATGTAGAAAAGAAAAAAATAGAGAGTAGTGATTACCCCTGAAGAGAGTTAATAATAACGGCAGGACAACAACACAAGTGAAAATAAAATGAACACACAGAACAGAACTACCTGCAGAGCAGTTTGCAACATGCTCCACACATACCCTGTTCTGGCTGCATAGGGACAGTTCCCTACATAGATAGGTAGACACTGTACCTATATGACATCTCGATCCATATAGGTGCTGTCTGGGTACTGCCTAGCTACTTCTGCGGAAGATTAGGTGCGTACGTATATCCCTCCATTCATACAAATCTGAATCCACGACCTGAAAAATTCAGACATTGATGAGCAGAGCAGAACAGAGCAGAACAGAGCAACAATGACACGTTCTCCTCGTCCTCGTCTCTTATCATCCTCGCCCACAGGAACAGAAGCAACAGCAACAGAATGCCCTCCTCCTTCAACCACAACCACCAAAACCTCCACCATGACTCCTCCAATAGCACCACCACCCACGCTCACATTCACCTCTCATCATCAATCCCTCGCAGACCGAGGAGACCGAGACCCAGACCCGAACCCAGCAGGACCGACATCATCGCCCAAGACTAGGATCCTGGTCGTCATGATCCCAGCCGTGCTGCTTACTCTCTCCTTTTTCTTTACTGTCTACTACTTCTTCCGCAGAGCACTCCGCAAGCTTCTTGTCTCTTTGCGTCGATGCCGTTGGAGGCACCAGGGCAATCACCGTTTGGTGGAGAGAAGACGCAGGAGGAGTAGAAAAAGGAGAGGGAGAGAACGACGACGACGACGACGACGACGACGACAACAACAACAACAACAACAAGGAAATGAGGGTGGATATGGGGATCTCAATCTCGATCTCGAGGACGGGGATGGGGAGGAGGAACAGCAAGAGGAAGAAGAGGGAGAAGAATATGCTATCAATCCGTTCGACAACGACGAGAGCGGTGCGGATACCGAGATGGAGGAGATGTACTCGCACTCATCAACAGCCGGGACGGAAATAGACTCTTCTTCGGATCTATCATCCAATCTCTCCTCCTCCGATGGGGATAACGATGAGAACGACGACAATGACAGTGACAGCTCTCCCGATTCCGGCATACGCTTACGCCTGAGGGGCAGGAACAAGACCAAACACAGAACCGACGGCTACGCACCCCTTCCCCTTCCCCTTCACCTCCAGCCCATCCCCATCTCCGCGACAGGCAGTTCTGTCCCACCGCCTCCGACAACCACAACTCCCCTCTCGAAATACTTCGACCCCACGACGCACAGGCTCCGCAGCGAGGTTGTCGAGCCGCCGTCGCCCGCGACGCCGGGGTGGGAGCGGCGGCTGCGGCGACGGATCCGCGAGGGGAGGGGGGTCGGGGCGTGGGTGGATCGGGTAGTGGATCGGGCTGTGAGGGGGTTTGAGAGGATGGTTGGGGAGGATGATCATGAGTATGATCATTGTGGTGGTGATGAGTATGGGAGGTTGAGGACGGGTTAGGTACATACTTAATAGGTAGGTACCTGGGTACTTGTCTATTTTTATGTATTGTAGGTACATAGTTTGAGGTTTCTGGAGTTTGCAATCATTTTGTCGCTCAGGAATAAGAGAAAAAAAGAAGGGGCCATGGAATTTGTTCTGCACTGTTAGATACGGTACTGCTGTTCGTTTTTGCGTTTGAAAGTGCCTCCTAGACGTACCACAGGTACCGTACTTCTGAAAGTCGGTACCGGGTTTGCAGTACTCCGTACCTGAAGCTGAGACGGCAGGAACAGGGAAACATGACGTCAGATGCCAAGCAGAGATCCATGGTTACACCTGGAAAATTCAGGAACAGGAAGGCAATCTTCATACACCCACCCACTTTTTTTGTGGGACATGCCAAAGTCTATTCATGTTCGGTATGTTCAACCCCCTGGATACCTATCGCCAGGATGATCTATCAATCTATGTAAAGCTGTCCAGCAGGCTCGTGCCAGCCCTCTCTATTCTATGTCTATATGTGCGCTTTTTTTTTCAATTCGGCTCTCTGGTGGCGCCGTAGACGAGATAAGTTATGAAAGAAAAACCAGGAGAATGTTCAAGGCAGGCTGTAACCTCCGTCGACGACGAGGTCCGCACCGGTGGTGTAGCTGGAGGCGTCCGAGGCGAGGTAGAGGTAGGCGCCCTTGAGCTCCTCGACGCGGCCCTCACGGCCCATGGGGATCTTGTCCTTCCAGAGGTTCTTGACCTCCTGGGGCACAAAGTTGGAGATGTCCGTGACGATGTAGCCGGGGGAGACGGTGTTGGCGCGGGCAAACTGGACCCATTCCACGGCGAGGGATTTGCCTGGAATAAAACGTCAGCATAATGGGAACACACACCGGCAAGTCAAGGAGGGAGTATCATACAGAGGTGGATCACACCCGCCTTGGCGGCGTTGTATGCAGCCTGCATCTGCGGAATGTTCACGATGTGACCGCTCATCGAGGCCGTGGCGACAAAGCTGCCAGCCCGGAAGTTCTCGAGCCTGTTGCCGAAGATGTCGGTGCCCTCCTTCTTCTGCCTCCGCCAGTGGGCGGCGGCCGCCTTGGCGCAGTAGAAGGTGCCGTCGAGGTCGGTGTTGACGACATCCAGGTAGTGGTCAATGGGGCCGTCCACCATGGGGCCCTTGGTCCACGGGATACCGGCGTTGGCGATGAAGACGTCGAGGCGGCCGTTGAACTCCCGGACCACCTGGTTCACGGCATCCTCGACCTGCTGGGCGTTCTTGACGTTGACCTGGTAGGCCTTGCCTGAGAGAGGGGTTGGGATCAGCGCACTTCCGCGGGTAACTGGCACAGAAGGCCCGGCCACGTACACTTGACGCCGTACTTCTGCTCGATCTCCGCGGCCCGCTCGACGGCCTTCTGGTTGGTGTGCCACCACAGCGCGACGTTTGCTCCGGCCTCGGCAAGACCCTGGGCCACCGCGAGACCGATGCCGGCACCGGCTCCGGTGACAATGGCGGTCTTGCCCTTGAGGGAGAAGAGGGACATCAGGCTGGGATGCTCCGGGGGGGTGGTGTTGTCATGGCGGAAGAGGCCGTTGGTGAGGGGAGCGTCAGCCATGGTGGACGAGGTCTAACGCGGCGGTAGAGAGATGGCAAAGTAGAAAAGGATGGGCTTGTGCAATGCAGAGACAGCGAGGCGAGGCGAGCCTTTATAATAAATGCCCACGGCGGACGGCGCATCACAGGGAGGGGACCGAAGCCCTGGTCGGAGGTGGGGTTGGCCGTGACAGTCCCCCCGAAAGCACCTCCAGAACCCTGGATGCGAGGATTGCGACCGGCCAGCAGGGTCGAACGGCGCCAACCGAGCAGAGTGGGAACGGAGTCGATGTGAGATGGAGGTGAGGTGGAGGCATGTCGGCCTGAGGTCTCCAGCGCGGGACGTCCGGCCTGCCGAGCGGAGTGGATGCGCGGGGTTGGGGATGAATCTGCAGTTCAGCATCTCAGCATCCCGTATGGCTTTCTCCCCGACCCGGGCCCGCGGAGATGACACGGAGGGCATCCGTGGATGATGGGCGTCTCGGATCGCGTGGCCAGAGCATCGGATTTGCTTCCAAGTTCCCCATCGTCCTCCATGTAATACAAAGGGCCTTCCGACAACTCGGCCGGATAGAAGGTTCGCCGGCCGTCCCAGGGCTCGCGTGAGCACATGACTATTGCTCTGTAGGTCCACAGCGTCGTTGTCGTTCGGTCTGGAGAGCCGGTGAGGGCCCGCAGCAGACGTGGAGGGGAGGTGGATGCGCAGTGGGCCGTCGCATCTCGAGATTCTCGACCCTGTGTGGCGCCGCCAGCGCCCTCGCATGGCGCTCATGGGAGTCATATAGACTTATAGCGGTCTGCGTGCTTCGGGCCGGCCTGGCATCGGATGCTTCGACGAGGTACCTTGGCGGCAGCGTCTTGGAGAGGCTGTCCGCGGGCATTGAGGGGTCGTTGGGCCTGCTCCTTCTGCCATGAGGGGTTGTCAGAACCCAACAGCCGGCACAAGAGATCTGCTTCTAGACACATTCTCGGTCTGTCTTGACCTGTGCGGGAGCGCAGACTCCAGAAAATGATGTGTGCATCTCAGCTGTTCCTCCAGGTCTACTTGGTTGATGGAACTATGGCTTCCACCAATGTCTCCATTCCATGTCTCCTTCAGTCCCTTGGTTAAACCCAACAAACAAGGCATTCCATGCACCGTGAACGGCTTCTACGCTCTGTGGAAGTAACACATGTTGTTGCAACATCGCGTCGTTGGGAACCCGCCAGCGTTCCGCGCGTGCCCGGGGAGCATGCACTCGCATTCCAGTCGGGGTCCATGCCACAAAAACAAACTGGCATCCCTCTTCTCCTCTACCTCCACCGTCTCTGGTTCCCTGATGTTGTCCCCGTTTACTCACGTCCTCCCCTTTGTCCTCGACACGCCGTCTCGAGGTGCGGACGGCGCCCGGGCTGCCCAGCTATTGGACGCGAAGTGGGAAAGAGGAACGCGACTTCTGTCAAACCACTCCAGGGACAGTGCTGAGGCTGTGATCAACACAAAATGACCAGTGTCACCACAGTGATTGCAGTCTCCATGGTCTGCTCCATCTTGTTTGTCATGACAGTGACAGTCGTGACAGTGGTATGGATACGGGTACAACATGACCGCCTCCCATTGGCAATAATGGCACAGGCCAGTCAAGGAAGACATCCCCAGGACCCAGAGAGCGCCAATATTGACACCAAAGAGCCTAGACAGGAACTCTCAACCCTTCCATCTTATGGACGGCATCCTTACAACCTACCAAACAAATGGACGCCAAGCGGTTTCCGTGAAAGTGTCCAGCAACCACTAATGGCAGAATCCATGATCCACCCACAGGGGAAAGGCAGGAGCCGGTCTCTGCAAGGCACCCTCCCAAGGTCCCAGTCAAAACACCACTCGATCGTGCGTCAGAAGCCAATTCCCCTGGGTTCTCTAGCAGCCTTGGCCGACTCTCTAGAGCAGATCTCCCGGACTAAGGAGGAACCGGTCTCAAAGGGAAAGGAACCTACATCTGCCGTAGAGGGTGTATCTGAGCTTCCCGCAGAGAAAACCCCACGAACCACCCCAGAGGGCAAGAAAGAAGATGGAATGAACAGTGATCCTGACGGTAGACAAATGTCTGCTGCATGGCCACTGCCAGCCCAGAAGAATCGGTCAAGTGAGACGGCCACTCCAGGGAGCCAGTCCGGTTTGCTTGAGGCAACGAGGGTGTGTACTAGGAGTATCACTACGCAAACTGCAGGGACGGCACCACAGCAGCCCATGCCGCCGCCACCTGCTTCTTGTCGTCCCATTCGTTATCTTCCGAAAGATGATTCTGTTATGCAGCTATCCTTCATGAGCCTGGAAACAGTAGATAGCTCTATCCTCGATGATGGAACGAAGACTCCAACGTCAGGAGACGTCGGATTCAACTCCCCGGCTTTGCCGCCTTGTCCCACGTTCAATCCGTTCAGTCCATATCTCAGAGGGACCGGGGACGGACATGGGGCAAGGTATGCCGCTGAAAGAGAATCCCCGTCGCAGAAGCAGCCGGTTGTAGCTCAGTTCTCGCTTGCCGTTCTCGACTCTCGCAAGATAGGCGATGCTCGCAGCTCTCCACGTGGGAGCTTAACTAGTCGGCAGACGACTTACTCCATTGAGCAGAGCAGCCAAACGCCGCGCAGGAGCGGATCAGTTGAGTCTTCTCCAAGAAGACAGGCGTCCCCTATGAGAGGAAAAGCCCAGACCACCACGACTGTCCCATGTCAACACCTACATTCTCTCCGTCCAAATTCAGCCAATCCAAGACATTCGTTCAACCAGCAAAGCCATAGTCTCGACGAACGGCAGGTTTTACGCTTGCAGGATGCAGATAGAACGAGTATCCTGCCACAGCGGCGTACTATGGACGAGAATCAGCGGATCATTGACCCAGCAATCTTGAAGGCCATTCATAACCACAAGGAGACTGCAGAGGAAACGAGAGCAAGCCTTGCTGTGAATAGGAGCCCCTCGCACGCTGGAGATAGCCCATCAAGAGCGCAATCCCCTTCGGCTCTGAAGGGAGCGCAGGGTATGCGAAAGGGCCACAGACGACAGAGCTCCGTCAGGACTTCGATCCATCCATCACTGTCCTTCGGAGGTCCCGCGTTCTCGCCCACCATCGAAGAGCCTGAAGATAGCCATGAACTGGAAGAGAGATACGGGCCAGGACCAACATCGCGTCCTGGCCCACTGATGTTAACTTCTCCTAGAAGGTCACCAAAGAGACATAGACATAGTCGGCATCTGTCAGAGGAAACCATTCTGGGGGATGGACGGGGACTCGCAAGTTCTCCTGGTACCATTTCTCGTATTCGCTCAAACGTGGCCCGGAAAGGGTTGCATACGCGGCTCAACTCGGCTGGTGATGTCTTCAAGTCGGAGAGCGACAAAACGGCGTTTGACATCCTCAAATCCCCTCCCTCTGAAGAAGGCAGCTTGTCTAGGACACCATCTCCAGAAAGGCCGGTGTCTCTGTTGGCCATCCCATACGATCCAGCCTCGACACAGCTGCATTCTAACTCGCCAACAACCAGTCCTCGACCTTCCGTGGTCAAAGGGCCGCACAGCCAACCACCTAAACCGTCACGGAACACCGTCGTGACTCCAGCAGCGGCAACGACCGATGCACCTACCTCTGCACCCAGCGGCAAGGATCCCTGCAAGTCCGTTCTGGCCCTGCGACGGACGAACAGCGGCGTGCGAGACCTGTCGTCGCTAACCGTGTACCGGAACATGGGGACGAGGAATACTAGTAGCGAGAATCCAACCATAGCCACGCTTGCAACCCGCAAAAGCTCCGGCATGCGCAGCGGTACCATCAACGTCTGGGAGGATGCGAGCGTGTCCGCGTCGCCAATGACATTGGCATCGACACGGGCCCATTCTGGTGAGCCTTCGGGCCCTTCCTCCGACGCTTTCAACCGAAGGAGCGTTGACAACCTCAGTAACGGTGATGATGATGATGATGATGACGACGACAGCAAGAATGACAGGGCATCTGAAGACAGCGATAAGACCCTCAAACAGGGCATGATGACGCCAAAGGGGAAAGCAATAGGATTGGGAATAGGGTGCCCCACGCCGGCGAGTCTGCATGATCGAGACGGGTTTGAAGGAGTAGGTATCACTACCTAATAACTAGCACAGCATGTTATAGGTTTGAGGAGTCTGTTCACGACCAGGAGCGGCATCTTGTCAGTGTTGATGAGTGTAGTGTGAACTATCTCTCAGTGTATCGGGAGGCTCTCTTTTATTTCCTTTGTTTTGATATTCATTACCTAGCTAGTTGATCTACATGATCCTCATTTCGTGTGTTGATTCGATGTAACTGAGCTCTCAGAGAGAAATTGCCAACATTTCAGATAGTAAATGCCGATCATGCTTTTTTCTTCCACCGCAGGCCTTAACTGTCTCGTCATGTCGAGAATTATTTTTTCCATAGTTGCAACAACAGCACATGAACAGTCGAAAGTATCTCATAGACCCCATCTCCTTCATCCATGGCATACCCTCTCTCACCAGCCCGCAGACACAACCCAATCAATTGATTAAAATCAAATCAGTCAATCCGTCCTCCTCCACTTCGTCTCCTCGCTCTCACCACCCTCGCCATCCCCACCATCGTCCTCCCGCGGCCTCACCGTCCCGGCCCCCGGGCCCAGCGGCAACGTCGGCGGCGCCTCCCCGCCTCCGATCCAGTTCCCCTGCTCGTCAAAGTACTCGTGCATGTTCTCCGCCGTGATCCACCCGGAACTGCCCTCGACCGGGGGCGGCAGCCCGCCGTTCTGACTGCCCGGCGCGATTAGCCCGGACTGGAACAGCGAGCTGCCCTGGATGCCGCCATACTCCTCGTCGTCATCCTCGTCGCCGGGAGCGACGGGGTCCGGATGCAGGTTCGAGCAGGCCGAGACGGCCGCGAAGAGCGCCTGCGTCGGCGTCTCCTCGGGTTTCTCTGCGTCTGTCATCATCTCTGCATCCTCTTCTGTGGCTGCTGGTGCTGGCGCCGGTGGTGCTGGCGGCGGCACGATCGTCAGGGTGATGCTCTCTTCCTCCTCGTCTTCCTCAACGGCTGCTCCTTCTGCGGCCGGCTTGGCGATCTGCATGTACAGGCCCTGTACCTCAGCGCCTTCGGTCCCTTCTGGAGAAGAAGGATCCGGCAGACGCAGTCTCTGGATGGCGTGCAGCGAGATGGACGGGTAGGGGATGGCGACGCCGGCGGAGGTCGCGGGGCGGTAGAGGAGGAATTTCCTGTAGACATGTTGTCAGCTCGCAGATCCATAATTTAGGTTGAAATGTAGACAGAGGAAAGTATGCATACTCAGACGTAACCCACACATCCACCCCATCGATCACAACCTCCTTATCCTCCTCTTCATTTCCCTCGTCCATCCTCTCCTCCTCCTCCTCCCCCTCCCTCTCCTCACCGCCTTCCCTCGCCTGACGGTGACGGTCAGACTCTGACGCTGACCCATTGACCGTTCCCGTCCCCGTCACAACCGCAGCCGCCGTCGTGCCGCTGCCATTACCATTGCCATTCGACGACACGGCCTCCCCTCCACGCAAGGCATTAAGCGCCGGAGCATCGGCGAGGTCGCGCTCCAGGATGACGACCTTGCACCGCTCGCTGTGATAGTGCAGGACCGGGGGGCCCGAGTAGAAGGAGGCGGGCGTGCGCGACTGGTGCTCCGCGAGGGGAACGAAGGAGGACGTGTCGGGAGGGGCGCGGAGGAGTTCCATTTTCTGTTTGCTATTGTGACCTGACCTAGGATGAGCTTCGGTGGATGGGACTTTGTCCGTGGGGTTCGAATAGAGGGAAGAAGGAAGGGCGGATAAAAATTAGGTAGGTAGGTATGTTTGTGTATTATTTTATTATCGTAGGTGGAATTGGTAGAAGGATTACTTCACTCACGTAGGTAGGTGTCTGGCGGTGTTTTTTTGTCGGCTCGAAATCTCCGGAGGGGCGGGCTAGCTAGCTGCTAACTGCGGGACGGGGTGTTTTTGGGCGGAGCGGAGCAGCCTGAGCTGCTGCGCGGGACTCAACCTTCTGTCTTGGTACTCTCAGCGATTTGCAACATACATAGGCTAACCTGCGTGCACAATGAACAGTTTTGAGTATTTGCACTCGGCTTGGAGATGCTATTTCTTATTTTTTCCCTTAAAAGTGTGATTTTGTTTACCAACGAAACTGGTATTGCAGTAGGAAGTTCTACATATTTTCAAGGTACTTGTAAATCTTTAATTATGTGCTGCGTACAGAGTAGTCAGTAGATGGGAATATGTATCAACTGTAGCTTCTTATCACTTATCAGTTCAAATAAATACAATAATCATTTATATATATGGTATTTGAACCAGAAACATATCTAGAAGACCACCTAAGACACTGATATATTTGATCACAGGAATACCTCGATTTGATTGCCAAAAAGCTAACTAGAAGCTAAGGAATATCATGATCTCAGTCATAAAGCCCTCGTCTTCACGACATACTTATTTTGTGCTGGTTATGCACGCTCTGTTGGTGATGCCATGACGGTATTCTAAGATTGTCCGTGTATCATGGATGCTGTCCAATTTCCATTATCCTTCATGCTGTCCATGTCCGTTCTTGAGCCAAATCTACGCTCCTACTCTCTCGAGCAGATCGCGCTCGTCTGCAGTAAGCAATCAACCTCGTGAGTCTTGTCCCCAACGATGTACGCTCGCTGATGCGTTGTGCCGGTACGAGGCACGGGACCTGTTCTCCGCGTGCCCTGGGACATGGCTGCCGAAAGGCAGGATGTCACTTCACGGCCCGCTGGGTTACATCGACATCGTATTCTCTGGCCCGTTCAGATGTGTCGTCAGATGTATAACCCTGGTCATCGTCATGTAAATCCTACTGGCACAGGTAACATGTTTCATTTCACGGCCAGCCCACCGAACGCCCGGTCTAACTCCTCGCCCTCATCCCGGGGCTGCAGGGCTGGCGTTCCGGAGGTACCCCGGTCGGCAGACTGGCTATCCAACAGACTTGGCTGCTGTGACTGCCCCGACGAGCCTTTGGACGATGATGACGCCTTGGTCGGCTGCAGCAGTTTCTCTTCACGGTCCAGCCATCCCGGGGCGACGCGTCTCTTCTCCGCCAGCTCCCGCTGCTTGACCGACTCCTCCCATTCCTTGATGGTCTTCTCTGCGTCGGCCTGCACCTTTCTCAGGTGGTCCTCCAGGGACTGGCACGAGGCGAGGATCTCCTCCGGGTGCGCGGAGTACTCGCCGCTCGAGGAGACGACGTAGCGGGCCTTGGCGTCGGGGTCGCTGGGATCGACGGTCACGGAGGGCGGGAGAGTCGACGGGACGGATTTGTAGGTGTAGGGCAGGGTGATGGCGGTCGGGAGGGAGATGAATGGAGATACGGTCAATGGGACCTGGGCGAGGAGCGGATGCGGTTCTGGTGGACAGTTAGCATATGGTTCCTGGCTCGTGAAGCGCAGGCAGGGCAGACGTACTGTATGATTCGTACATGTTGAGCGCGGTAGAATGTCCGGGCCAAAGAAGAATACTGAGAGACGAGAGCAGACGTGGGGATGGCTGCCAGACGAGGGCGAGACGCTCCCCGCAGGCCGAGGCGAAACCAGGACGATGGGCGTTGCTGCTCCACCGCATAAACCACACCGCACGTCTTCCTTGCTGAGCCTCATCCGCGATCTGCCGGATACAAACACGTCAGGTCGTTGTTCTCCTCGTCTCCAGCTCCTTCTGCGCCGCTCTGCTGGTCCCGCCCCTTTGAGCCGCCGGCTCCTGTGTGCTCGAAAGCCCTCGTCGCGTGCCCCAGCCCCTGGAGCGCCATCTTACATATCGGCCTCAGCTGCTTGTTTTCCCAGCATCCTCCACGCGACCCACGGCCAGCGCTGTTCGTCTTCCCTGCCTGGACGCCTTGCCAGCCTGGCCCCTCGGGCTCCATCTGAGCTGTCCTCTGCACCCCGACCTTCTTTTCGGCCTGCAGTTTCAGCTTGTGCCCCTGTCTCAGAGGTAACGCTGTCTTTGCGAAGTCCCGCCGGCCTTCTTCAACCCCACCACACCTCTCCTCCGCACTGTTGCAACTCGAGCACTCGGGGCCCCGTTCCTAAACGTCGCGCGGATTGACACACAATCCGTAGGATCCCGTCAAGATGGATCGCCCTGCAAAGGACCGGCCGGGCAAGATGGACCGGCAAATCGCGCGAGCGGTGAAGGAGAAGAAGCCCCTTCCGGAGATCGACTTCACGCTGCATACCATGGAAGATGGCACCCAGGTGTCGACGCTGGAGAGAGTCTGCAAAGGTTTGTGTCTATGGCTGTCGCCTGCGACCGTTCGCTCGCCGACCGATGCTCACCATATGATCCTACAGAGGTGCAAGCGCCCGCGCTCAACACCCCCGACGATGATACTTTCTGGTCTCCCCAGGATCGCACCAAGCCGAATCTTCAATTCCTCAAGCAGCACTTCTATCGAGAGGGCCGTCTTACAGAGGAGCAGGCGCTATGGATCATAAACACCGGCACCCAGCTGCTCAGAGCGGAGCCGAACCTTCTGGAGATGGATGCGCCCATCACGGTGTGCGGTGACGTCCATGGGCAATATTACGACCTGATGAAGCTGTTTGAGGTTGGCGGAGACCCTGCGGAGACAAGATATCTCTTCCTGGGCGACTACGTTGACCGGGGTTACTTCAGCATTGAGGTTGGTTTGTTTTGCTTTTGCAGTGGTGACACTGGTACTGATGACACTCCTCTAGTGTGTTCTCTATCTCTGGGCGCTGAAGATCTGGTACCCGAACTCACTCTGGCTGCTCCGAGGAAACCATGAATGTAGACATTTGACGGACTACTTCACGTTCAAGCTCGAGTGCAAGCACAAGTACACCGAGCGGGTCTACGACGCTTGCATGGAATCCTTCTGTGCGCTGCCGCTGGCCGCGATCATGAACAAGCAATTCCTGTGCATTCACGGTGGACTCAGTCCAGAGTTGCATACCTTGGAGGATATCAAGGCGGTAAGCTGCGAATCTGTGCCCAATTACCGCGTGGGTCCCGTTGGATTCTGACTTGAAGGCAGATCGATCGCTTCAGGGAGCCTCCAACCCATGGGCTTATGTGTGATATCCTGTGGGCCGATCCTCTGGAGGACTTCGGCCAGGAGAAGACAGGAGAATACTTTGTCCACAATAATGTTCGAGGTTGCTCGTACTTCTTCTCCTACCCCGCGGCGTGCGCCTTCCTCGAGAAGAACAATCTTCTGTCCATCATTCGAGCGCACGAGGCCCAGGACGCCGGCTACCGGATGTACAGGAAGACACGGACGACTGGATTTCCCAGCGTCATGACGATCTTCAGCGCTCCGAACTACCTCGACGTGTACAATAACAAGGCCGCTGTCTTGAAGTACGAGAACAATGTCATGAACATTCGGCAGTTCAACTGCACGCCTCACCCCTACTGGCTCCCCAATTTCATGGATGTCTTCACATGGTCGCTTCCGTTCGTGGGTGAAAAGATCACCGACATGCTCATCGCGATCCTCAACACATGCTCCAAGGAGGAGCTCGAAGAGGAGACTCCGACGTCAGAAGTGTCTCCTGACGCCCCTGAATCTCCTCCTGCATCCACGGAGGCCGAAGCCGAAACCGAAGCCGAAGCCGAGAAGGATAGCGAATTCAAGAGACGGGCGATAAAGAACAAGATTCTCGCCATCGGCCGTCTTTCTCGTGTGTTCCAGGTGCTGCGTGAAGAGTCGGAGCGGGTTACTGAGCTCAAGACGGCGGCCGGCGGCCGTCTTCCGGCGGGAACGCTCATGCTTGGTGCAGAAGGAATCAAGCAGGCTATCCACAACTTCGAAGATGCCCGGAGGGTTGACCTGCAGAACGAGCGTCTGCCTCCCTCGCAGGAGGAGGTGATGAGAAAAAGCGAGGAGGAGAGGCAGGCAGCTTTGGAGAGAGCCAGACAGGAGGCAGATAACGACCAGAACTTGGCCAATGTGGCCAGGCGTATTAGCATGTGAGTGTCCTTTCATATCCTTTTTAATTCAAGTGGTTCTGACTGCTCTAGGTCGTCGGGTTCTGGTAGAAGTCGCCGAAAGTCGGAATCCTCCTGAACGTGCTGAGCGTGTGTGGCGAAGTACGATGGAGTCCCTCTGTTAATGACGCATCCTTCAGCATGTGCATGTGCCCTTGTGCAACTGTATCCTGTCGACCTTGTCCATGGGGGATATTCATGTAGACACGTGCTCGGGCGATGGGATCCGTGGATCAAAGGAGAGGAGATGGGGCTTGGTTCTGTTTGCTGTCTACGAATCGGAGGAACGATGATCCATTAATGATATTGAGTAGTATATTGAATATGGGGAGGAAGCGCACGGGGGGGAGATTCCTGTATTCTTGGACAGAAGCCCCAGCGTCCGTGACGTGTCGGGCATATGAGTTGACGAATCCATCTATGAAGCATCTCGTTCTGCTCGACTTGTGTGTACCTAGACCGTCAATGCTGTATCATTGCAATCGACATCACTGCTTCGTCTCCAGCGTATGTGGTAGACTGGTAGTAGTAGTAGATAGAGGTCTTCCACGGATCCGCCGGCGGCTGCGGCCGCCAAGCCCGCCCGGGAGCGTTCCCCAACTTCCCGATCCGATTTGGAAATTCCCATGTTTCGCGGAAGTCGTCCCTTCAAGGTCATACGGAGTACACGCCATCCCCTCATTCCCTCCCAATGCCTCCCAAACTGCGCGGCCCGCTCCCCAGGAGCCTGTCGCGCCTGGCGGACACAGGCGGAGGAGCAGGAGGAGGAGGCCTCTTCTACTGCCCGTCCTGCGCGACGTGGCGACGGGCGTTGTCGACGACGACGACGACCACGAAGACGGCGACGCGCAGCAGCAGCAGTCCCCGGCGAGGAGAAGAGGGCCATCACCGCCGCCCCGCGTCGACCCTGGCGACGTCGTCTGCGATCAATGTTGGCAGGACCGTGCCGGACCGGTTCAGGGAACTCTATGATGCGCTGGACCGGGTGCGAGAGACGGCCGCGGAGCAGGTCAGCCTGAGCCGGCTGCAGCTGGCGCAGCGGGGGTTGGAGTCGGAGGAGCCGGTCATTCGGGTTGCTGGTAGGCCTTTGTCTTCTTGTTTTCTACTTTCTTTTTAAAAAAAATCATTTTACGTTATTCCCCCCCCCCCAATCAATGGATGATGCACGGACTGATTAATGTGCGTCTGTGTGTTCGTTCCAGTGCTCGGTCTGAACGATGCGGCCGCAACACGCAAGCTGGTCCGGTTGCTTCTGGCGGATCCATTGAAACCGCGTGAGGAGTGGGAAGACATTTTAGACTCCTTCGACGCAGAGAGTTCACGAGGACTGTTGATACGGTGCGTTTCTTGATCTACTGACTTGATGACATAAACACCTATCTTTAGCAATGGCTAACAGTCGGCAGATACGGAGAGCAGTCAGAAATCATCCCCAGCGCCCTTGTTCCCACACTCACCGTGCCCTCGACGCTTCTGAAGAAAGGCAACATTGAAATCTTGGTGACCTCGCTGGGTGCCGGTGCAGTTCCCCCGGGTGGCCGCGTCACCGCGGACACATTCCTCGTCCCGACGGTCACGATCCGCACGTCGCATTCCGGTCGACACAATGTCATCCGGTACCCCGTTCACAGGAGCATCGTGTGCGGCCGCGGCGTTGACGGCCTTCTTGCGTACAGCGGACTGATTTCTCGATCCAACCTCAAGAAGGATGCGGAATCGGTCCATGGTGCCATTGATCTTGGGGTGAGAGATGAGGTGAAGGGGACCGACAGAGTGTCGTTTGTGGATATCGATCTGGCAGACGAGGCGCTGGCGAAGTTCCGTGAGTCTGTCCAGAACGCGACGGCATACGAGCGTGGATGGAACGGGAGTGGGGTGCAGCCGCTGGTGGATTGGCTGTCCGCCACGCGGAACAACGGGAAGTTGAATCCTGCGCTGGAGACGCTCATCGGGTCGCTGCTCGATGCGGCCGAGGAAGGCGTTCAGGCCAAAGAAGCCCAGAGGCTTCGAGAACAAGAGGCCGCAACCGTGTCTGATGAGGTGCGCGAGAACCTTGACCAGTCCGTGACGGTCTGGGCGGAGAGGGCGCACACGGAGCTCCGGGATGCTCTGGAGGAGGCGTTCGCGAGCAAGCGCTGGCGAGGGCTCGCGTGGTGGAAGCTGTTCTGGCGCGTCGACGACGTCGGCATGGTCACGTCGGAGATCCTGGAGAGGAGCTACCTCAACCGGGCGGAGAGGGAAGTGATCTGGACGGCAGGAAGGTTCAAACAGGCCGGACTGCTCAAGGAGTCTGACGATCAGCAGGATCTCCCTGTCCCACCACCCACGCAGGAAGACGACCAGACAGCCGTTGAAGACGCCGCTCCTGCCAGCGAACAGCCGCAGTGGCCGACGCGGATCTCGACCAGCCGGGACGAGCTCCGCAGCACGACCGTCCCATCTTTGCAGGCCCTGGCGCAGGGTCTCGTGCTCTTCAGCTTCTCGACGACGACGCTGACGTCGGCGCTGTCGGCGTTGCTGTACGTCTCGTCGACGACGGGGCTGTACGAGGCGGGCACGGTGGCGGCCGTGGGGCTGATGTACTCGCTACGGCGGCAGCAGAAGAAGTGGGAGTCTGCGCGGACGTTCTGGGAGAAGGAGGTCCGCGAGGAAGGGCGGACGGCCCTGAAGGACACGGAGGAGCTCCTCCGCGCGCTGGTCCGGGACGGTGGCAGGCTGATGGAAGACGTGACGGATAGAGAAACGAGAGCAGCCATCGAGAGGGCGAGGAAGGCTCTCGCGGATGTAAAAAAATAGATAGCGTACTTGATATCATGTACACAACAGCACAGAGGGAGGTACTAGATTCCATTTGTATGGCGTTACGTCTATCTACTGTACAGTACATGCATCTTATCTGTCCATCCACACCTTCGACATGATCAGGTAATCTCGACAGCACCCTCGGGCACGCCCTGCATGCTCCTCAACCGGCGGGCAAAGAACTGCATGACGGGCATCATCTCCTCGCGGTTGCGGGGCATGCCGTCCCCCTTCCTGGCCCAGCGATGGATCTCGACGAACTCGAAGACGTTCCTGGTCCGCTGCACCGCCGAGTCCGTGACGGCGGCGGAATCGCGACCCGCAAGCAGCAGCACCGGCGTGCGGTTCTTGGGCCCCGTCACGCTGCCCGAGTGCGGATACGGCGCACCGATCGAGATGACACCCGCCAGCTCACCGGCCTCCTCTTTTTTGTCTCCCTTTCCTTCTTCTTCTTCCGCATCAGACACGCGCGGGACCTTGCCCAGCTCCCTCGCCGCCACCAGCCCGACCATGCCGCCCTGCCCGAACCCCAGCACCAGCACCTCGCGCAGCCGGTACCCGCACCTGCGCACCAGCACGCCCCGCACGACCTCGTCCACGATGACCCGCGTCGCGCGCGCGAACCCCGCGTCCATGTCCAGCCCGCCGGTGCTCTGGTCGAAGGCGACGTCGTCCCCCCAGTGGAAGCCGGCCAGGTCCAGGGGCAGCGGGTGCGGCGCCTGCAGCGTGACGCAGGTCGTCTCGGGCAGGTTCAGGGCGCGCGCGAAGGCGGTGAAGGAGGACGCGGTGTCGCCGAGGCCGTGGAGGAGGAGGAGGATGTTGGGAGTTGGTTTCGTGCTGGGCTGGGATGGAGGAGGGGTGATGGTGACGGTGAGGTGGGAGGGGAAGTCGGCGGGGGTGGGGGATCTGGTGGGCATTGTTCTTTTTCCCCCTTGACTTTGTGTTTAGATGCTTCAAGAGACTAGGTTTGTGTAGTGGTATTGTTCAGTCCGTGTATGATGCAATGGTAGCAGCTCGTGTCGGTCCAATTGATGGTTGCGTTATCCGTCTGTGCAGTGGTGTCCGTAAGCCATATGCTGGGGTCTGTGGTCCCTGTGCGGAGGACATCGTTGTGATTAGTCTCAGACTACACACAGGAGCAGCTGTGAGCCTCAATGCGTACCTAGGAGCCATGGGGAATAATGGAGAACCGGCGGGGAGCTCAGCATGTCGCAACTTACCTCATACCTCGGCCGACTGCCGTTGCGGTCCCCGATACTCAGCCACAGCTGAGGCGGTGCACTGTCTAGGGCAGGGGGAAAAGCGTGATCCTCGGCCTCCACAGCCACAGGCGCCGTCACGGGACGGAGACGACCGGGTAGGCGGTGCCGACGAGCCGAGACCCGCGCAAGACAAGCCTTCCGGAGCCGAAGCTTGGCCTGGGCCTGGCGGGGCCTGCGCGTCGATCCATGGCGCCCGGCGTCGACACGTACGCCCGCAAGGTTCGCCGGCGCTCAGCTGGGGACCGTCTGGGCCGGACGATGCCGGTGCAGCAGCGGCGGATGACGATGATGTTGGTGACAGATGGTGAATCGCAACATGGATGGCCGATGATGTGACGTACAGTACTCCAGAGAAGCGCCATGTGCCCCCTGACGAACACGAGAGGACTCAACGAGGGATTATTATCGTTTCGAGTCTATTGCCTGGACGTCCCCCCGCTGACGCGTACGTAATAGCATCCAGCTCTGGGGCGTCTCGTCCCTACGAGGAGGCGCCGGGTCTGTACCATCTGCACCCGCTGCTCCAGAGTTGCGCCACCGCGCTCTCCGCTTCGACTCGACGCCCTATGTGGCTTGTCCGTTGTTCAGCTCGCCCTGCTCATCCCGCATCAGGCGAGACGAGGGGCAAGACCGTCCAACTCTGGTCGGGTGGGGCGGGGGATGGTGTCCATCTGTTGGAGAAGCATGAGCGGTCAAGAGCAGATGATGAGACAGAGAGACAGGATGAGGGGCAGGGGGCGGTTAGGTCGAGGCTGCGGTGTGCTGTATTTAAGAGGGACGCTGTTGTCTTTGCGATCTGATTCTTGACATACATCCGTTTCTCTCTGTTGATAACTCCAAGAGCAGGGCTCACGACGGTCTATTACTCTACAACGACTTTGTGCTTGGAAACTTCCACCACATACCCTGCATAACTTTACAGACACCATGGCCTGGGGTTGGGGTACGCTGTTCTCCTTGTCCCCTGTCTCGTTTTCAGCTGATGATACCCCTCATCCTGATTCGATGCCTCTCTCGCCCCTCCCATCCATCATCTGGCCATTGCTCTCCCTCAGATCAGACTATGGATGACTGACCCATGCAATAACAGACGAGTCTCAAGAAGCCCACAAGACGGTCTACGGCGGCGAGCACGAGGCCAAGCTCTCGCACGAGCTCCTCGCCGGTGCCGCCTCCTTCGAGGCCTTCAAGCTCTTCGAGGACCACCAGCGGAAGGAGGGTACGTGTCTACATTATATCCAACTTCCCCCCAATCCTGCCACACCGCATCACGAATGGACGCTCACATGGCTGCGACAGGCAAACCCGTCAAGCACGCCCTGGCCAAGGAGGTCCTGGCCGGCTTCGTCGGCGCCGAGGTCGACAAGCTGATCGAGACCAAGGGCCTGGACGAGATCGACAAGATCCGCGCCCACGAGCACGCCAAGAAGAACGCGGAGCAGATGTACGTCGACTACTACGAGAAGGAACATGCTGCGGAGGAGTACGACCCCGAGCGGTACCCGGCGCCGAGCCGGTGGTAAGCAGGTCATGATTGATCGGTCGATCGATCGATCTGAATCCATCCATGTTTGGGGTGGTATACTCTAGGACTTCTGAGAGAGTCCTTTGCATTCTCTTTTGGATATGTGAAGCACGATGAGATTTATGGATGTGACAGTTAAACGATAACTTTGATCGAATATGAATCAAATGATACGAGTCTCGGACAGGAGTAAACAGACCAATCCATATCCCAAGCGAAACCATTTCGCAGAGATCAACACGATGCCTAATTTACCAATTCGACCAGTTTTTTTTTCACATTGGAATCCTAGTTTACATCCGTTGGCCGAGTAAATGGAACTGCTGCAAGCAGACTGCACGGGAGGCAGCGGTCCGTGACAGACCCTACAGCAACTGGACACGGATAGGCCTTGTTTGTATGTACAGGAGATGGCCGCGGAACTATTTTGGCACTTGCATACCTAGGCAGATAACTCGTCTGTAGATAAAACAGACGGCGCTGACTGGACCGGTCTAATTTCGGACAGACCTGCTCCAGACCTGTCAAGATGACTCCCCCTCGTGACCCTGACCCTGTCGATCGCTGGGTGGTCGGAGCTCCCTGTCACGGGTCATGGTCATGTCAGAGCTGGAGAATGACCCTATTTATTGACTTGTCGGCGGTGCGGGAGTGACGGCTATTGGTGGGTACCTAGTGTATATAGACCGTATCAGGTAATAATAGTAGCAGCAGCGGTATCACATAGTGTCTGCGTGCTTCGATGGGGAGGATTGTTGTTGTGTGAGGTCTGCTGTGAGTTGTCCTGTTTGAGCTTGGAAGCGTGTCTCATATGAGGGCGATTGGGCAGACTTGGTCTGCGTTCCAGAACCGCGCAGGGCTTGCCGATGATGTTTATCTACCTGCGGGTGTACATACATCCCCACTGGCAAACAAGCAAATAAGAAAAGAAAATGCTTGACACGACTGCCGTCTGCAGGGCAAAAATCCCCGACGGCCAACCAGTGAGCGCGGGATGACCTCACCGCACCTCGCACGTGCGCCGAGTCTGGCCCTGCGCGATAACCCGGCACTCCACCGGCCCTATCTTTGTTAAGAGTCTGCCCCGTCCGGCCTCGATGGGCTCGCAGTTCTTCATGCTGGAGCTCGGGGACGCCCTTTGTCTCCCCTCCAGGTCCCTTGGCCCTGCCCCTGTCCATGATTCTCGGTCAATTGCTCTCTGTTTTCGTATTTTTACGATGACGTGCCTGGCCGCCGCACACCTGCAAAATGAAGTTTGCCAAGTCCGTCAACCGTTTCCTGATTCCCCTATGCCGCATTGGCCCATTCGCTGACCGCAATACGCAGAGAATTGGAGGAGCAGCTGGTGCCTGAATGGCGTGCCAAATACCTTGATTACAAGGCAAGTAAACAATCGAGATTCCTTTTCGACCAGCGGGTCTGATTGTGTGTATCTCTAGGCGGGCAAGAAGAAGATCAAGGCCATCGCTCGCGCTCTCCAAAGGGCAAACCGCACCCCTCGCACCCAGGCTCTGCGACGCTCCAACCCCTTCGTCTCCGGATATGAATATCAGCTCTCCTCCCCGACCCGTTCGGTCTTCAACACCCAGTCCGATGCTTCAGCGGGGCTCGACGCGGCCGACCCCTCCCGCGATGCGTCACGGCCCGCGGAGGCGGATACCAATCCCGCGTCCATGACACACTCGACCCCCATGGCCGTGCCGGAGCGGCAGCCGCTCAGAACCCCCGGGTCGCGCTTCTCGGGTTATCAATTGGGGAGTTATGGCAGCATCATCGCCACGCCGCCCACCAATGCCCCCGCCGCGGACCTGCCGTCCCTCGAACTGCCCGATCCCGCGATTGATCCGGCGGATGGTCCCTTTGGAAGAGGCTATGTGAAGGATGAGCGAGGTGACGCGCCATCACCGAGCATCGTCAGGCGCGGTGCCGGCCCGGCGAACTCGGATTTGGACAGCGTCCGCAGGAGACGGTCTTTGACCATCCAGAGCGCGAAGAGTCTTTTTGGCATGAGGGTCACCTCGATTCCGGGATACGCCAGCGTCAAGAAGCCCCCGTTGTTGAAGCGGGTCTTTGCGGGCGGGGAGTGGGAATCGCCCGGTAAGGGCCTCGGAGAGGCAGTCGCATCCGAATTGGAGCGGCGGGAGGACGAGTTCTTTGAGTTCCTGGACAGCGAACTGAACAAGATCGAGTCTTTCTACAAGATGAAGGAGCAGGAGGCCACGGACCGCTTGCAGGTGCTCCGGCAGCAGCTGCACACGATGCGCGATCGGAGGATCCAGGAGGTTCTCCTCGCGAAGATGGCCTCCAGCCAGAACGGAAAGGGCTCGGGCCACGGGAATGGTTTTGGAGGCGTCAATGGAGCCAGGTGGAAGAACCCGATCACCGGGAAGCCTCGCTTTGGAAAGAATTCCAGAGCGTTGACGCACATGTCGACTCCTTCGGTGGGCTCTACACACCTACCAGACCCGGCGACCATTGCCGACCGGAGAGACTTCATGCGGCGGCCGGACCATCACGGGGTGCCGTATCGTTCCGCAAAGCGGAAGCTGAAGCTCGCGCTGCAAGAGTTCTACCGCGGTTTGGAGCTGCTCAAGGCGTATGCTTATCTGAACCGGACGGCCTTCCGGAAGATAAACAAGAAGTATGACAAGACTGTCAATGCGCGTCCGCCCATGAGGTACATGTCGGAGAAGGTCAACCAGGCGTACTTCGTGCGGAGTGAAGTGATCGAGAGCCATCTGCTCGCGGTGGAGGACCTCTATGCCCGCTACTTCGAGCGCGGACGTCGCAAGATCGCTGTTGGAAAGCTGCGCCACAAGAGTGTGAAGCCCGGGGACTACTCTGCGAGCTCGTTCCGCGTCGGTCTCCTCGTGGCGGCCGGCCTCGTCTTTGGCATTCAGGGTCTGGTCTACGCAATAGAGCTTCTCGGTGATCCGGACCCTACCATTCAAATCCGGACCAGCTATTTACTTCAGGTCTGTCCTCGCATGTACATGCCATACCTGGTGTCTCCGTAGCGGGACTAACCTGGAGCAGATTTATGCAGGCTTTTTCCTCATTGTTTGGCACTTTCTGCTCTTCTGTTTGGACTGCATGATTTGGACCAAGACAAGAATCAACTACAGTTTCGTCTTCGAGTATGATTCCCGGCATGTTCTGGATTGGCGTCAATTGGCCGAGGTTTGTTGCCGCCCACCCACAATATTTCTGCTGCGTCGCTAACTTGCGGTAGTTACCCTGCCTTTTTCTTTTCTTTCTGGGTCTGTCCATGTGGCTTAATTTCTCATGGGTGAATGACGTGTACCTCTATTGGCCGGTTATACTAATATCCGTGACTGTTGCTGTTCTCTTTTTGCCTGCCAAGGTGCTCTACCACAGGAGCAGAAAGTGGTGGGCATATTCTAATGTCAGAAAATCTCTCGCTTCGAGAACTGAGCGGTCGCTAACCGGATATAGTGGCGTCTTCTTCTCGCAGGTTTCTACCCTGTCGAGTTTCGTGACTTCTTCCTTGGAGACATGTACTGTTCTCAAACGTATTCCATGGGCGTGAGTGATCCGATCCCAGGTGCAACAGCTGGTGCTGATACGTTCCAGAATATCGAGCTGTTCTTCTGCCTCTATGCGAATCATTGGGATGATCCGACCAAGTGCAACTCTTCTCACTCCCGGCTGCTTGGGTTTCTCACCACTGTCCCGTCGATATTGCGAGGCTTCCAGTGTATTCGACGATTCCATGACACGAAGAACGTGTTTCCTCACCTTGTCAACCTTGGCAAGTACATGTTCGGCGTATTGTACTACATGACGTTAAGTCTCTACCGGATCAACAAGGCCACACATTATCAAGCCGTATTCATCACGTTTGCCTTGCTGAACTCTGTCTACACTTCTGTCTGGGACCTTGCTATGGACTGGAGTTTGTGCAATCCGTACGCCAAGCGCCCGTTCCTGCGCGATCACCTCGCATTCCGTAAGGCGTGGGTTTACTACGTGGCCATGTTTCTGGACGTCGTTATACGGTGCAACTGGGTGTTCTACGCCATCTTCGCTGGCGACATACAGCACTCGGCTTTGCTGAGTTTCTTTGTGTCGTTCTCCGAGATCTGCCGCAGAGGCGTGTGGACTATATTCCGTGTGGAGAATGAGCACTGCACCAACGTGACCATGTTCCGCGCCTTGCGAGACGTGCCTCTGCCATACGACATCCCACCGCCAGAAACGCCGCCTGTCTTGCCTGACCTTGACCCATCGCACGACGTGCCGCTTCAACGTCAGACGACAGTTGCAACCACTACGGGTGCGGATGTCGAGCAGGGAACGATTGTGGGTACTGCAGCGTCTATGCGCCAGCGCCGTCAGTCTCTCGTCGGCGGCATCGCCCGCGTCGGGAGCATCATGGCTGCTGCGCACGCGCAAGACTTCGAGCGCAAGAAGAGACCAGACCCGCTGTCTGGGGATTCGATCCGCCACGAGGAGTCGCACAGCCCCGATGACTCGAGCGAGGAAGAGGAGGAGGCTGCTCCCGTCTCCCGCGGGGACGACGCGGTGATCCTCGAGGAGGAGCTGCCTAGTCCGAATGCGATGAGAGACAGTCCGCGACAGTGATAACGACAGGCTCGTTTATCTATCATAAGCGTGTTTCTCAAAAAATTTTTGCAAGTCTTGGGGTGTTTCATGTATGGGGTATGTGTTGTCGTCACATGCTGTAGATACTCGTTTCGGTTTGCGCTTATGTCCGGTGGTCTTTGGGTACAGTTACATAGACGCATAGATTTCGGTTGGATTTTTGGCTTCGCGCAATTGGGGATATCTTGTTTGCTGATATACGACAAATATATCTATTTAATTCTTCTCGGTATTTTTAACACGGTGTGTTCCAAATATCATATCTTATGTGAGATAAAACCATAACAGAATGATCGGCAGTTTCTGCCGCCCGCGACCGCAGCGGAAGACGCTCCCGCCCGCCGCGCAGTCACCTGACTGGCTGAACAAGTTGCGGCCCTTGCGTCCCACGTGACTCCGATCGCACGTCATGGGGTCCCGCTGCGCCTCAGCCCGCCGAGGCTCGTTCGCTCCCCTTCTTCCGCCTTCGTTCCCTTGTTGGCCTACTGTAGGCATCATCATCTTCTTCTTCCATCCAGCGGCTAGCACTCTGAAAAGAGGAAGAAAGAAGAAACGGATCACTGAAAGGCGAACAAGAAAAAGAGACAGATATAAGACAGATATGGCTGCCAACGCGCGATACGAGCCCGCTCCGCAGCGGGACTCCTTCGAGGACCAGATGTATCCCCAAGCCCCGCCCTCGTACCAGGCGACGGCGGAGTTCCCGGACCGGCCTAGGAGCGAGGATGATAATGTCCCGGATGATTTTAAGGTATGTTTCTTTTCTTCTACAAGCAGGGTTTCTTTTAGTGGTGATGTGATATAGATCCTGACTGAGATGCTTGTGTATTATTAGTTCGGCGGCACCGTCGCAGAGGGAACGCTCCCTATCCGGATGCAATTCGTCCGGAAGGTCTACTCCATCCTGTGAGTATCCTTATTCTATTTCTATACCAGAGATATATCTCTGGCCCATAGAGAGAAAGAACGATATCTAACAGCGGAGGGCACAGAACGGTCCAGATCCTCCTCACCACGATCCTCAGCTCCGTCTCCTTCTTCAGCGACCGCTACCGCCTCTGGATCCAGTCCAACTTCTGGCTCATGATGCTGAGCGTCCTCGGCGCCATCGGGTTCATGTTCCTGACCTACTGGAAGCGCAAGTCGTACCCGGCGAACCTGCTCTTCCTATCGGCCTTCACGGCCATGGAGGCCTACAGCGTCAGCGTGGTGACCTCGTTCTACGACGCCCGCGTCGTCGTCGAGGCGCTCATCCTCACGCTGGGCATCTTCGTCGCGCTGACCGTCTTCGCGTGCCAGACGCGCTACGACTTCACGAGCTGGATCCCCTACCTGTTCGGCGGGCTGTGGGTGCTCATCCTGTTCGGGTTCATGGCCGCGTTCTTCCCGATTAACAGCACGGTGGAGCTGGTGTACGGGGTCATCGCGGCGCTGATCTTCTCGGGCTATGTCCTCGTCGACACGCAGCTCATCATGCGCCACTACCATGTCGAGGAAGAGATCGCGGCGGCGATCTCGCTGTATCTTGACGTGCTGAATCTGTTCCTGTCGATTCTGCGCATCCTGAACAGCCAGAACAACAACTGAGTTACCGTACTCTACTAAGTAAAAATCCTGTGTGCTGGTTGACATTTGAGGAACCAGATCGTTCGTATCTCTGTGGGGCACGCCCAACTGTGGTCTGCGGAGATCAATTACTTGCAGGACTAACTAAGTTGAAGACGCAAGGTGTGCTATTCTATTCTGTGTTTTCTTTTTCTTTCTCTCGAGCTTCCAGGAGTTTTTCGGGACTGGGACATTATGTGGTGGATTTTTTTTCCGGGTATCCATAAAATAAGCAAAGGGAGCTGACGGAGCTTTTGCTTTGATTTCTCTCTTCTTTTGTCACAGCCTCTCCCTGTCTTCCTTGAATCTCTTATCCCGCTGCTGTCCCCTTGATTAATCGATTAATTAAAATGGAGGATATGTGCCGCACAGAAACAGTAGCATCAGGAATTAGCAGCAAGCAATCTATACCAATTTGAATAAACTACCTAGTTAGATACTCATATCAATATCGTCATCGAATGAAATCACAGTATGAATTCAACTAGAAAAAAAAAATAAAAGTGGGCAAAGGACCTTGAGAGATCGTGACTCGGATTTGATGCAATCATCTCTATCCAGTACATGATCTATTCATCCATTCACCCGTCATTAATCCCACATGTGACCCTGTTCCGGTGATGTCGAATGAAATCAAGCCAGGATGCAAAAGAATCTGGGGGAGGTGGGAAGATAGGTAAGTAGGGTAAAGGCTGCCCCCTCCCCCCAAAAAAAGAATTAAGCAAAACACAGACAAGGGCTGTATAAAATGAGATTTGGGGAAATAAAAGGAAAAAAGGAAGAAAAAAGAAAAGAAAAGAAAAAAAAAACAAAAAAGGGGGACACGGAGAGAAGAAGAAGAGAAAATGGATTCGTTCCCGATATTCCTCAAACGCCAAACAAACAAAAACAAGAAAGACAAAGAAAGAGGAAGAGGAAGAAGAGCAAGAAATAATGAAAACAGCAAAAAGGCAATACGTCACTCGGAGTTCTCAACTCGCTTGACTTGCTTGTTCATCCGTCCATCCATCCACAGACTTTCTTCTTCAGGTACCAATCGATCAATCGATCATTTATCATGGACTCGGGACAAAGGCAAATTTAGTAGGAAAAAGGCAGGGTCTATCTTCGTATGTCAACGAAGTCGGGGGTATCCAACGCAATGCAATGGGCAATTTACTTCGTAACCTGCGCTTTGAAGAAATAGGAATATGGGCTTGATCGTCGCCTGGTTAGAAAAAAAAAATAAAGCAGCTGCGTATCTTATGCTGTATTCGGGGTATGTATGTATGCATCTATGTGCTGTAAGTCGACACCACGTCTACTTCGAAGCAAGGAAGAACGTGTTCGTGATCAGGCAGACGATCATGACGATGACGCCGTAGATGGCGAGACCCAGGCTCAGCTTGCGCAACAGGGCCCGGCGCCACTGTCTGCTGCTGCTCCGGCGGAGGAGGCCGCTGCCGCTGAGCGAGCCGGTGCTCCTGCTCAGCAGACCTTCGGCGTTCTCATCCCCGTCGTCGGAGACGTCATCCGCCTCGTCGTCTTCCTTCATGAGGCGCTGGTGCGTGTCCGACTCCGGGGAGGAGATCTTGTAGTAGAACAGGCCCGGAAGGATGAAGCTGATGCTCGTGCTCCCCGTGCTGCCCACGTACGCCAGCACGGCTTCCAGGGACGAGACCGTCATGGCGACGATGTAGCTCAGGACGATGATGACCGTGGTGATGACGGCGAAGCGAGTATCGCTCATCGGCTCCGCGGGTCGGTTCGCGCGCGGCCCGAGTAGAGGGTTCCGCTGCGGTGAGAGGTCGTTGCCGTTTCCTGACGAGCGGGACTTCCAGCGCCACTTCAGGACGGCATCCACTGATGCACGGCACGGGTGGACTTGGAGCGGGTATGAGAACATGACGAGCACGACGATGGCAGCGCGTCCGATGGTGGCGGACACCGAGGGCGGGTACATCCCGACGATGTTCCCGCCGATCTTGTTTCCGAACGAGAGGTAGCCGGTGATGGCCACGAGGATGTAAGTCGAGGCAGCAGTTCCGATGCTGGCGAAGACGACGCTAGTCGTCCGGAAGTGGCTGTTGTTCTTGATCTCGTTCAAGATCGAAAACATCTGCTCGATAGTCAGTTATTTAGATAAATGATTAAATGGGGAAGATTCAAGGCGCACATTCTGGTGGCATGTATATGCGAATACAATCACAGGAAGGCTGCTCAGAGTAGGAATAGCTCCTCCCCATCTGAAAACACGGATCGGGCCTCGATCCGCCATGGTATCCCCCTTCAGGAAGTGGTAAAGAACAAGAATGACAAGATAACCGATAGATGTCAAGGCAATGACGGAAGTGTATTTCAGGGAATCAAGGCGTCTTAGGTAAGAAAGTGGAATGACGACCAGCCTGCGGTTCTGTTAGTATGCAACATCTTCAGGCCAGACTTCAGATATCTGAGAGGAGACGAACATGAAAACGGTGACCCAGAAATGTCGGTCAACCAAGAACTCGTAGTCAGGAGTTCTGCCAAGGAATCCCTGCACGACCCCCGGCATCAGGTCACCAATTATTATCAGATAGCTGACGCCGACACCGAAGCACTTGATCGCGATGGCCGCGTCGAAGATAACGGCGGCATTGGGGTATGTGAGCTGCGATAAGGCGAAGAACGAGGCGGTCCCCCTCTCCAGGTACTGCGCGCATCGGGCCTGAAGGTAGAGACCGAATCCGGCTGTTGCTCCCGACCAGATGATGACGAAGACGCCGAGGGCGATGCCCATGTGGGACATGGCAAGGGGCATGGCGAGGACACCGGCGCCGACGACTGACGAAGTTTTGTATTAGAGATAACGTGCGAGCTCAAGAGACGCCAGCTGTAACTCACTGGTGTTGACCAGGTTGATAACGCTGCTTAGCCAGCTGGCCTGGCCATGATATCCGACATCTCGTTTTCCTCTGGGTTGGCGCCTGGAAAAGTGCTCCAAGTCAGCCAGATTGAATATTCAAAGCAGTAAAACGAATAAAAGTCAGGACGGAGAAGCGTTCCGGTGCCACGATACCTTCGAGATCTATGTGACCCCCCAGCGGAGAGGGCTCCGATGGAAGCTTCGTCGTCCAGCATTTCAAACCAGGCGGTGTCGGATACCTTGCCTCGTTCCCTTTGTATCTGTAGCTTCGCACGTGGGGAAAACGGTGGTCGGCAAGAGAATCAAGAAGAGAAAGTCGACGGTGACATAAGAGCGACTCGCACCCGCGGTCGACAGCAGAATTGCGCGGGGTCGACCCGTGGATAAGAAGGGCGACGAGGGCTGGAGGACGGAGCGCGAGTCTGATTCGGAGAAGATGTTGGCATCGCGCCGCCGTGTTGCGACAAGGCGGTGGAGCCGGCTCCTTTTCCGGGGCCCCGTCTGTGATCGATCAACACGTCTTTGATCGCGTGAGCACAGATACAAGAGAACAAAAAGAGATATGTGGCAATGATTGCGGAGTTAACATGCAAGTGTTATATCATCAAATCATATCAGTTTTCCTCTGGTCTCAACCAATGCACAACAGTCTAGCAGAGTGCTGCCTCAACAAGATACTATCGATAGGCACATATTTCTATCTGGACACTTTCGCCATTGCGCTAACAATCATTGCATCAAACATATCGAAGTTGATCTTCATCTTCAGAGATCCTCAAGCTGACCACCATACTCCATCCTTCTCTTTCACCGCTTTGGAACTCCCCAGCCCTTCTGCGACAGCAGGCTGAACACCTCGTCTTCTACGACTTTCATATCTGTCACCGTATTCCCTGCTCTTCCCACGGGCCCCGGATCATTGAAAGCGGTGACCTCCCGCACTTTCTTCGACACCTCGAGGATAGTTCCGCCCTTGACAGGTATCATCTTCCCCTCTTGTCCCTTCGTATCGCCGATAACTTCGCTGACCTCGTCCTGCTGGACCAGAGCAAGCATGACCTGAGCCACCTCCTCCGGGGTCACCCACTCGTCTACCTTCGCGTTGATCATCCTCAGCTTCTCCGGATGCTCTGTCCACAGCGGCGTCTTGATGACGCCGGGTGCGACCGCCGTGACGCGGATCCCGAATCCCGCGTCGAGCTTTGCCAGGGAGCGCACGAGGCCGTTGATCGCGTGCTTGGTGGCGACGTAGATGGGTGCGACCAGCGTTGGGCTTTGCCCCGCGATGCTGGAGATGTGGACGATGTGTTTGCGTGAGTCGTTGGCTTTTCGATGCCGCAGGAAATGCGAGATGGCCAGTTGCGTCGTCCGGATCGGGTGAGTCAGGTTGATGTCCAGCAGGGCGTATCTTGATCCAGTCGGTGAGTCCCGGCTCTCGGACGTTCCAGGCGGGCGCCAGAAGTTGCTCCAGTGCTATATCGTTTAGAGCCAGATGTTAGTGAAAGTAGCAGCCAAGGACGTAATGCCAAACCCAAAGGTACAAACCGGCTCATAGACGCCTGCGCCAGGGCAGACAATATCAATCTCTCCAAACTCCTTCTCTGCCACCTCGAACATCTTCTCCAGCTGCGGCCAGTCCGTCACGTCCGTCTTCTGAAAGACCGCCCTCGGAGACGAGCTGGAGTTCGCAGAGTACTGGTCGACGACGGACTGCGCCTCGGGACGCAGAGCAAGATCCGCAATTAGGACATTGCAGCCATTTTCCAGCAGGAGCTTTGCAAAGCTGAGATTGATCCCTGGACCAGTCAGCGAGTGTACTGTGCATTGTTATTTGCCGAGTAGCCGTGATATGTACCAGATCCGGCCCCAGTGACGATTGCTGATTTCCCTTTTACTGATAGAGCCATTGGGGAAGCGTGACAGAGGAATCAGTTCTTATGCGAAGGTGGAAATTGACGGCCGGGCGCCTCGAGGTAGGGTGCGCCATCTCGGGCTTATATCCCACGACTTGAGCCATGTCTTCTACGCCATTCTGCGGCTTATTAGCATTTGCCGCGTTGTCCTGAGCCGATGAGGAGCAGAACACGTCGCGGGTCAGTCTGCCCCGAGGCAAGTAAGCCGATCCTAGAAAGAATCCCGAGCACTGGATACATGAACCAAACCATACTAGGTATGCATCTGGTGGACTAGAAGGGAAAGCTACGGAGATTTTCCGGAGTGGCCAAGTTCCAAGCCACCCAGAAGTACGAGATACCTGTTGATTTTTTTATACAACACCGTCAGAACAGGGTATTCTTCCAGACCGAATCTTTGCAGATCTCATTATCGAATGACTATGGATAGAGAGATTATTGCTGTTGAAGTACGGAGTAGAAAGAGCATGGAGTGTAGGATTATCGCGGTGGGACCTTGGCGTACGGGGTCTCCGGTTCCAGATATCTGCCAATCAAGTCCACGTTTGAGACTCAGATGACAACGCGCTTCTCCACAGACTCCCGCACTTCCACGCACGTGATGTGGTCGGGGGAACGACGTCCGAGCGGATGCGGTACTCAAAGCGGAAGTCGGCCCGACTACCGCTCCTGGCAGGTCTCCGACATATAGTTCACATAGTAGACACCACCCAGAGAGACGTATATATAGGCCTGCAGCTTCAGCTGCTGTGAAACTCGAAGAATGACTTCTCAGGATCATCCAAGATGGCTCTGTCAAGGCTGCTTTCCCGGTCGATCCGCGCCGCCTCGACGTCGACGACGACCTCGTCCCAGATGACGAAGGCGGCTGGAGATATCTCGTCTGTATTCCCAAGCTTGAGGCCAGACTATAAGCCAGAACCATTACCTCCGCGGTTCCGGGATCTCAAATTGCAATTGTTTCAGAAGAATGAGGAAGCGCTGAAGCAGAGCTGGAAGAGGCTGCTTCGAAGCCTGGAGGAGGAAGTGGAAAAGATACGCAAAAGAGGATCTGATGTATATTTCCCCCATTGATCATAGTCTGCACTAGTTGCTAACGTTAGTAGATAATTCCCTCTGTGGCATACTCAGACATCGTTTCGGGGCGGGTATCTGAGGACGTACTGGCTGAGGTCCGCCGTCGAGGTTCCGTGGTGATCCGCAATGTCATACCAAGGTCAACCGCATTGGAGTGGAAGGAAAGGGCGAAGGAATACATTGCTGCCAACAAGGAGCGTGTAAAGGCCTTTCCCCCAGACTCCCCTGCGGTCTATGAGCTCTACTGGACTCCCTCGCAGGCGGAAGCCAGGGCGCACCCGAACACGCTAGAGACGCAACGCTTCCTCCAGCGCCTGTGGCATTCCTCGGATCCAGACACCCAGCTGTCGACCGCCTATCCACTTACATACGCGGACCGCCTCCGGATCAGACTCCCAGGGGACGCGAAGTTTACCCTCGGACCGCATATGGATGGTGGATCTTTGGAACGATGGGAAGACCCCGAATATTCCCGCGTGTACACCAAGATCCTCGAGGGAAGGTGGGAAGAATATGACCCCTGGGATGCTAAACATCGAGTCAAGGCGAAGATGGACCTGTACAACGGTGCTGGAGCCTGTTCAATGCTGAGATTCTTCCAAGGCTGGCTCTCAATGTCAGATACGGGTCCTGGAGAGGGCACTCTGCACGTCTGCCCCATGCTGATACACAGCACGGCGTATACCATTCTGCGGCCATTCTTTGATGTTCAGACCTCACTCCCTGCGATGGACGCTACCTTCCCTGGCTCTGTTCCCGGAGCCTGCCAAGAGTACAATCCCGTCACCCATCCTCATCTCGAACTCGAGACGACCATGGTGTCCGTCCCCCGGGTTGAACCTGGTGACTATGTTGCTTGGCACTGCGACTTATTGCACTCCGTGGACAGAGAGCACAGAGGAACGGGCGACTCGAGCGTGCTCTACATCCCTGCGACCCCTCTCTGCAACATGAATGTCGAGTACCTCGTGAAACAGCGCCAGGCAGCCCTTTCGCTCTCCCCGCCATGGGATTTCCCGGGTGCTGGTGGCCATGGAGAGAAGGACTTCCAAGGCACCGTTGATTGGTCTTCTTTGAACCCTGAAGGTCTTCAAGCGATGGGGCTGGGCACGAAGCCTTGGGAGATCAAGGTGGGTATGAGTGAGGGAGAGAAGCAAGCCATTGAATTTGGTAACAAAATGTGTTTTGGACAATCCTGAACAAGATTGTTGGACAAGCTGGAAGTTGACCCTTTGGTACCAAGATCACAGGCTGGCTAGTAACGTGGGTTATTTTCATGTCATGCAGGCGCAAGAAGTCCTCAAGAGTGGGTTTAGCTGAGCTGTCATCTTGGTCTCGTTAGAACAGAAATTTTAGTCAATAGCTGAACACACCGTTTCTCTGCAGTTTGTCATAGCAATGGATTGGCAACAAAAATCAAAAAAAAGCACAGAATATGTTAAAAGCCAAACATGCGTAGATAAGATAGAAACTTGTCACGAGGCAGAGTCAATCCATGACCATAACAATTCCCGTGGCCCGTACTTGTATTTGCAATTTCCTCTTTATGAAGCACACTGAGAATGAAGTTGGGAATATAGATGTGGAGTGGGGAGTCATATCTTAATAGCTTGTGTTCAGGCTCCATTGCGAGGTAGGAGGTAGAACTTGGAGCGGCGGATGTCAAGCCAGCGCGGCCGTCGGAGCTTCGAAGTTAGCGTACGTGGAGCTACGTTTCGACTTTTGAACGGAACTACAATTCAAGCTTCAAGTTGCACCTGTCACCACCACGACCCGCTCTCAAATGCCAGGCACGACGAGCAGGGCACAATAATAATGCGGCTCCAGGCGGCGCTCCTCCTGCTGGTCTCGTGCGTGCCTCCGTCGTTGGCCATCTTCGCCGACGAGGCCTACCACATCGACTTCCACCATGCGCTCCTAGGCATCCCGTCCGCTCGAACGACCTTCTTTCACCGGCCTTCCCCTTCCTCGAACGCTGCTTCGCTGCTCTACACCCTCTCCGAGAAGCTCGTTCTGGGTGCCGTCAACCCCAAGGATGGGTCAATTGTGTGGAGGCAGAACCTGACGCGGTGGTCATCGACATCACACGGCGGGGAAGGCGTGGAGGGCTTCCTGCGGGCTGGTGATGGAGATGACACCGTTGTGAGCGCTGCGGGTGGAGACGTGTTCTCGTGGGGAGCGCTGGACGGCAAACTGTCCTGGGAGAGCCGGTTCAGCGATGGCTCCGTGAAGGACCTGGAATTGGCCGAGCTCGAAGATGCCAGCGCAAACGGTGCTGCCAGGGACACGATTGTGCTCTTCGGCGATAAGACCGGAACCGTACGGAGACTTGATGGTGCTTCTGGAAATGTCAAGTGGGAATATAAGGATGACAGGTTGGTCTCGAGCTCCGAAGATGTGGGTGAAATCTCTGCTGACAGCTCATATAGCGGTGATGTCCCGTTCCAAGTGTCATCCTCTCCCACTGAGATATACTACATCTCGTTGCAGTCTGCACTGTTGAAGGGCTACAAGATCAAAGTTACGGGATTGGATGCTCAAACCGGACAGCAGACCAAGCAGTATATCTTGAGCTCCGAGAACGAGGTGTCGACCCCAGAGTCGATCCTCTTTGTGGGCGCGAATACTGCCTCTCCCCTTATTGTCTGGGCGGACAAATCCCAGAAGGCTCTCAAGATCAACGTCATCGGCTCCAAGCAAGTCCACTCGGTGAATATTGAAAACCCTAGCGGCGAAGAGGTCCGGAGGATTGGCATACAGGCGCCTCGCTCCCCCAACTCACTCCCGCACTTCCTTGTCCACTATGAAACTGATTCCAGCTCTTGGGCGGAGGTATACCACATTGATCTGAAGTCCTCAACTGTGTCCAAGGCCTACCAGCTACCTCGTTTGTCAGAGAAATCTGTTTTCGCCACGAGCAGCAAAGGCGCGAACGTCTACTTCACCCGGATCACGGAGTCTGAAATCAGCGTCGTCTCATCCGCATCCGACAAGATCCTTGGACGATGGGTGCCGAAAAGCCCTAGGTCTGAGCGTGCACTGCATGCTGCCTCTGAAGTGGCTACGAAGGAAGACTCAGTAGCTGTCCGATTTGCTTATCTCCTGGAATCTGGAGATTGGGAGCTGGTCCGCAATGGGGAAACTGAATGGACCAGACACGAGGCTTTGGCAGGCGCCGTTGCTGCCAGCTGGGCCGAGGCAGATGACCGCGAAGAGCTCGTCCATGAACTCGAAGTTGAAGGCCATGAGAGTCTGTATCGAGCGTACGTCCACCGTGTCAAACGCCACATTAGGGATCTCCAGCACCTCCCTGGCTGGCTACGAGGATTGCCTCAGCGGATCATATCCAGCTTCCTGACGGCCGAAGTATCCAACCTGGACAGCTTTGAAATTGCAAAACTGGTCATTGTTGCTACGGAGAACGGTCGAATCTTCGCCATCGACACTGGAAAACAGGGCGCGGTGGCCTGGAGCGTCAAGGCCGCAGAGACGGATAAGTGGAATGTCAAGGCCATAACGACTCAACCGGGCTCTGCCACTGTGTACGCAGAGGATGGCAGCTCCGTGAAAGTCAACGTGACCTCAGGCGAAATCATCTCGCGCGAGCCTGGTACGGCAAGGATCAAGTCCATTGCTCTGCTGGGCGACGGGACATCTCCCGTAGTCGTTGTCATCCAGGAAGACGGCACCCCGACTCAGCCTACAGACGTCCCAGGCTACATAGTCACCCTGAGTGACGACGGACGAGTTCTTGGCTGGAGTGCAGGGAACAACAAGTTCCCGGTCTGGGAGTTCCTACCTCCTGAGGGGCAGAGGATCATCCACGCCACCTCGAGACCGTCCCACGACCCGGTTGCATCTATCGGAAAGGTCCTGGGCGACCGCTCTGTCCTGTACAAGTACCTGAACCCAAATCTTGCCCTCGTGACGGCCGTAGGCGACAAAACCGCAACCTTCTACCTCCTCGACGCCATCTCGGGCAGGATCCTGCACTCGAGCGTGCAGAGGGGCGTGGACACGACGCAGCCGATTGCCTCCATGATCTCGGAGAACTGGTTCGCCTACTCCTTCTGGGGCGACGTGACCGCAAACACCTCCGACGCCAAGGGCTACCAGCTCGTCATCTCCGAGCTCTACGAATCCCCCATCCCCAACGACCGCGGCCCCCTCGGCTCCGCCGCCAACTACTCCAGCCTCCACGGCGGCCTGGACGTCCCTCCGCGACCACACGTCATCTCCCAGGCGTTCATCGTCCCCGAGCCCATCTCCCGCATGGCCGTCACGCAGACGCGCCAGGGCATCACGACGCGCCTGCTCCTGTGCACGCTGCCGTCGTCCAACGCGATCATCGGCATCCCGCGTCCGGTGCTGGACCCGCGCCGCCCCGTGGGCCGCGACCCGACCTCGACGGAGGCCGAGGAGGGCCTGTTCAAGTACAACCCGTTCCTCGAGTTCGACGGCAAGTGGTACCTGACGCACGCGCGGGACGTGTACGTGGCCGGCGCGCGGGCCGTGCTGTCCAGCCCGACGCTGCTCGAGAGCACGAGCCTGGTCTTCGCGTTCGGCGAGGGGGACGTGTTCGGCACGCGGGTGACGCCTAGCCAGGCGTTCGACGTCCTGGGCAAGGGGTTCTCGAAGCTGCAGCTCCTGTTCACGGTCGTGGCGCTCGCGGTGGGCGTGGTGGTTCTGAGGCCGATGGTCCGCAGGAAGCAGGTCAATGCGCTGTGGAAGGCGTCATAGCGTAGCAATGATAATCATGTAATTTCTTTTTCTTTTAATTTTTTCAGTTTAGAACGATATTCCGATTCCTACTCTTCCATGAGTCTGAGAATGTCTACGTATGAGTGAATGTATGTATGTTGAATGAGCATGGCGTGGAGACGAAAGACGAATAGATGATAAAAAGACAGGATGAAAAAAACAAAATACAAAGCTAGATGCCTACGTGACTGACCTAGTCCGACATTGATCAAGTCTTTGATCACTATTATTATACACATAGATCTTTGCCATCTACGTATGTATGTACTGTTCTGTACAGAACTACCTATAGCTACTACTCAGCTCAGCACGAGGAGAAGTCGATGGATTGTCGGTTCATTGGTACAGTATGCACTGTACCGGTACGATACAAGGACCATCCATGTCTACAGTACAGAAGAAGGTTGACAATGCAAGACCACCCCCTGTCTATGGGATGTAGATTCCATCCATCCACCTATCTATCATCTATCATAGATCTATCTGTTGCAAGTCTATCTATCTCTCTATTTATTCAATTTGTCTTCTCTTTCCTGGGCATGTGTATGTATATATGGGGGCATGATGCACAGTACTGTACAACATATGTACATGTACAGTATATACGCAGACATCACCAACACGAAACACAAATCCAACGGCATATATAACGGACAAAAAAACCAGCTGGTATATTGTATGCGTATAGATAGATAGATATATGTATGTATACATATCTCTCTATTTATCTAGCACATGACAATCACATAATAACAAATCCAATAAATAAACAACATCCCCCATCTACTACACACCACAGCCACAAAAACCACAAAACCCATCTATCCCAAATTCTATCTGGCTCATCACATCTTGTCTTATCCAAACCTCCTTTGATCAAGAACAGCAACAGCAACGCGAGAACGCGACGTGATGCGATGCGATGCGACGCCATTCCAAACAAATAAACGAACCAACCGAACCCCGGTATAATAACAAGTCCAATCCAATCCAATCGAATGGGAAGAGGACTAGATTCAGGCAAGGGACAAGAGGCAAAACAAGATGGATATCTGATGTTTGCAAAATGGCAGAGTGCAAACGCAGACGCAAAGTGCAGATAGATGCAAAAAATGTAAATGTTTCCCTGGGCCTGGCCTGAACTGTTCAGCGGGGGCGAAATCCAACTGGGTTAGGTAGGTATCTGATAATATCAATGGACTTTTGAACGCCCGAAATAGATATATCTAGATAAGATCGATAAGATAAGATGGTGTATATCTGATAGGATAAGATCGTCGATGCCATTCGATCTGATCGATCTATCATTAGGGCCGGTGATAGGTAGATGGATTATCCCTGCCAGGCGGGACTCCTGACGTGATGAATCAGGGAACGGAGCCTGCCCTTTTGTCATCATGTCTTGCTGACAGACGCCCGTCACTCATCATAGAGTGGTTTCGATGCAGGCAAATCAAGCCGGCTGCGCTGAGACAGCAGTCCCGTTGGACTGCTCCAGCGCGGCCTTTTTATTCTCGTTCTCGCTCTGGTTCTGAGCCGGCTCCGACTTAGGCTCACCGTCCTTTGCTGCGTCTGCGTCTGCACCGGCACTGCTGTCGCCGGCCTTCTCCGACGCTGCCGACTCCTGCCCCGTCTTCTGCACCGGAACAGGGATGTTCATCCTCCGATTCTTCCCGCCCTCGGTGCCGAGGACCTCGATATGATCTCCCTTGAAGAGCACGGGTCCCTTGACGAACCCGGGTTTCTTCTCGCCCGGCTTGGGCGGGATCTCCAGCCCGCCGGCAAGCTGGCGCGCGGGCTCGTCGAGGTTGGGCATGTCGCCCCACTCCCAGTCGAGCTCGCCGCCGTACTGTTTGGGGATGGAGGAGGGGTCCATGAATGCGGTCAGGGTGGGTAGCACCTCGGAGGGGGAGAGGATGAAGATCTTGGAGGTGGTGACGGGATCGAACCAGCGCTTGATCCAGCCCCAGACGGTGGGGAAGAAGGAGGGGGCGCCGATTATCTAGACCAGACATATATGTTAGTACCCGTCTTGATGAACCAGGAGAGAGAGAGAGAGAGGGGGGGGGGGGGGGGCGGCGTGCGTACAAAAATCCGATCCAACGTCTCCGGATAATGCGCCGTCGCGAGGACACTCGCGTCCTGCATGTGCCCCTTCAGGTTCCAGAACTGCTTGAGCCCGACGCCGCTGACGTCGACGATGTTGGTCGAGGTGACGACGGGCGTCTCCGGGTTCGGCCGCGGCAGGGCCGAGCAGAGCGGCATGACGAAGCGCAGCAGGTTCTCGTACAGCGCGAAGAGGCGGAGCAGGCGCGGGGGCACCTTGCTCGACTTGTGCGTCTCGGCCGTCGTGGTCGAGGACACCTTGGAGCTGTAGGCGGCCATGTTCTTGCTGTTCAGGTGCTTGATGACGTAGACGTAGACGGGGATGCCGCGGCGGTCGCGGCGGCCGGTCCATTGGGGGTACTTTGCGGTCACCCAGTTAGCGAGGACATCTTGTAGGTAGGGTTATGCAATTGACGGTGGAAAAAGGCCGCCGTCAACGGGACGTGGAAGAGACAGGACTTACCACCCTCCTTGCCTCCTCATACGAATCGACATCGATATTCTCATACAGCGCCTCAATGGCATTATCCCGCCGCCAGTCCTCCGTGTCCTTGAACTGCTGGAACGCGGCGTTGACGTCGAACTTGCGCGCGCGGAGGAAGCGCCTGAAACAGAACCAACATCAGCCACTCCTCATCCTGGAAACCAACCTCCCCGTCGGAGACCCAAGAAGAGGGGAGGGAAAGACATACAACAACGTCGCATCGTCATGGCTCGGCTTCTCACCCTCACCCTCCGAACCAGGTTTCCCAGGTTTATAATACCCCCCCCTCTCCTCACACACCCTCTTAAACTCCGCCAACTTCTCCTCCTGCTCCGGCGTCAGATGGTTCAGGTGGCCCGCGAGCCAGGCCGTGCCGGCCGCCTGGGCCGCCGAGGCGGCGGGATCGTTGTAGTCCGCCGTTGCATTCTGTTGACTCTCGTGGTTGTTCAGACTCTCGATGTTGGTTTCGGACTTTTGGGACCTGTGAGACTTGGTGCTGGCGTGGGATTTGCGGGAGGAGGTCCTCCAGAGGCCCATTGTCGTTGTCTTTTTATCTGTTTTTCCTGGCCTGATCTGATCGGATCTGATCCGAGCTGAGCTGTATCCGGTTCGATTATGGCGTTTGAGAAAATACACGTGTTGCGTTGCGTCGTGCAGGACTTCTTTCTATCTCTTTCTTTCTCTGATTTATCGATTCCGACGATCCGCAGCTAGCCGCTAGTTATGTTATGCTTGCAATAATGGGGAGGGAAGCTCCGATCAACTTTCCCAATCGGCCCAGCTAGTGTAGCTAGACCCTCAGCTCAGATCACCCTCGACCCCGTCCGTTATCCGGCAAAGTCCGGCCGTTCGTCCGTGTCCGTAATTCCGTATTCTTGCACGAAAAGAGGGTATCTATTCCGCAGCGTATGTATGGCTGTGCAAAATAAGAATATTGTAATGCTGTGCAGGGTCCGTAGCTTCGTCCGTTCCTAGCTAGGTAGGTAGGTAGCTAGCTAGCTGTATCCGTCGGAGTCGGAGGCGGCGGCGGCGACACAGGATAGGATCGAGGTGGAAAAGAGGAGGGCAAGTAACCGGAACAGGGGAAAAAAAAAGAAAACTGGAAATAAAAAACAAGGGGAAAAAAGAGAGAAAGAGGAAAGGGGTATATATAGACAGGTCTATTTTCCACTGGGATCGGGGGCGCAGGAGCAGCGCGAGTGAAGTTCGGGGATCGGCGTTTGTTGAGGACGAGGCCAGCGCATGGCTTGCTTATGTCAGCGAGTGCTGATTGGTAACCATCGATGTAGATCTGGATTTGTCATACAGCAGACAAGATGTGCATCTACATTTACTTAGGAATATAGAGACGATAGAGAGAATGAAGCATGCAAGAGGCTCTGATCTCAAGTGATCTGCGAGACGAAGAGTTTTTTTTTTTTTGTATTCTACCACTGCTATTTTGGTATCCCAAGCTATGCAAGAGTCGAATGCATACATCCGTTAGACAGAGTGAGGATATCAATACCAACACAAGTCAACGCCCAAAACCAGACATCATCTGAGCAGGCCTCTCACCCTCTGGGCCTGGCCCGCTATACCGGTCCCTGTACATGCGTCCTTCCACACAAAACATCCACTTTTACAGTAAGCTTTCAAACCTCAAGCACCATCGTTTAGTCCTCCGTCAGGTCTCCGTACTCCCACATGCCCTTGCGCTCCTGCTTGGCCTCCTCCTCCAGCTTGCGCAGGTGGTTCAGCGTGTCGACGGCGGTGCGCTCCCACGCCTTCAGCTTGCGCGGCACCATCGCCAGACCCTCGCGCACAATGTCCGCGTTGATGCTCTCCTCCAGGCTGTTCGACACCGACGGGTCCAGCAGCGTGATGTGCAGGGTGCCCTCGGGCGAGACGTAGTCCACGTTGGCCACGAGTTGCCGGTTGAAGGTCTGCTCGCCCAGGAAGCCGACGGCGTCGGCCAGGTACTCGGGCGACGTGACGGGGAACTGGACGAACGACAGCACCGCGTCCACGGCCTGTGCCTTGAGCTTCTGCACGGAGAACTGCGGCTGGTTGAGCGGGCGCAGCCGCGACCACGGCAGCACCTCCGAGTTGCCGTAGTCGATGTACACGACCTCCGACTGCTGCTTCTCGCGGTCGTTGCGCCGGATGCGGGCGCGGTACCACTCGTTGTCCTCGGTGAACTGCGCCGCGACGAAGTCGCCGGCCTTGGGCGGACCGGGCAGCGGAGCGGCGTTGGCCTTGTTCAGGTGGAACGCGCGGAACGCGTTCATCAGCTCCGTCAGCGCGCTCGTGCCCGCCCCGATCTGCTGCAGCTTCAGGTGGCCGCTGCCCGGGTCGATGTGCGTGACCATCACGTCGCGGTAGTCCTTGCGGCGCTGCGCGGCCTCGTCGCCATTAGCAGTGCTGGTGCCGTTGGCGGCCACCGCCTCGCCGTCCTCATCCTCGGCCTTCTCCTTGCTCGGGTCCCAGTCGTGCCACAGGCCCTTGCGCGCCTCCTTGGCCTTGCGCTCCGCCGCGAACAGCTCCGTCGCGTGGCCGGACTGCTCGGCGGAGTACTCGTGAACGGTCGCCAGGCCCTCCTCGAGCAGGACCTTGGCAAAGTTCTCCCGGTTCACGTAGAGGGTGCCGATGAACCCGCCGACCTTGTCGATGGTCTCGACGTCGATCTCGACGTCTCTCTGCAGGACCCTCCGGTTCGCCAGCTCGAGGGCCTCCTGACCAAACGGCTCGGACTGCTCCCCGGGGTTGCGGGCGACCCGGGGCGCCCGGATGCCGGACAGGACGAACGTCAGCTTCGCGTTCTCCTGGGGCACCAGGACGACAAAGCGGGCGCCGGACTTGACAAAGTCGACGATGGCGGGCACGCGCTTCCGCCGCTGCAGGATGGACACCTCCAGCTTGGCCTTCTGCAGGCTCTCCGAGTAGTCCTGGTACTGCTTGACCTTGGGCGGCTTGTTCGACCACATGCCCCTGCCTTCCTTCTGGGCCGCCTCCTCGGCCGCCAGCAGCGCGTCGTAGTCAGGGGACCGGTCCTCGTCGTTCTGGCGGTGGCGGATGACGGAAGCGTACCCGGCCTCGACGAGGGCGAGGGCGACGTTGGTGTTGCCGTGGATGACCGTGGCGACCTCCCGCTCCTCGTAGCCCTCCGTCGCGGGCTTCTTGCCGTCAATGGTGACCTTGACGTGCTTGCCGATGATCTTCTTGCGCAGGAACTCCTTGGCGTCCGCCGCGAAGGGCGCCTGCTTGGGGTCGGACGGCTTGGGCTGCCGCACGCTGCTCAGGCTGATCTTCTTCTCCACCGTGCCCGCCTTGTCGCGCACGAAGATGGTGTCCGCGTTGAGGATCCGGCTGACGATGTAGTCGGTCTCCGCGGCCCCGCCAGCAGGGCCCTTGGAGGCGGCCACATGGCCCGTGAACAGCCCCTTGCGGGCGTCCTTGGCGGCCTTCTCCGCCTGCCGGAAGGCGGCCATCTCGGGGCCCAGCATGGTGGAGTGGTGGTCGTGGCAGCGCGCCAGACCGGCCTCGAGCAGGAACCGGGCGATGTTGCCGTTGGGGTGCATGGCGGTGCCGATCAGCTGGCCCTGCGGCGTGACGCCCAGCAGTGAGACCTGCACCTTGCGCTGCAGCAGGCGCACCTCGACGAACTGATGCGCCTGGTCACCGTAGGGCTCCCCGGGTTGCTCCGTGCCGTCCTGGGGGTTGACGCGGCGGGCCGCGGGGCATCGGATGCCCGCGAGCGCCAGCACCGTCTGCAGATGCCGCTGCGGCGAGAGGATCAGACGGACGAGCAGCCGGTCGCCGTTGAGCACGCGCTCGACCACGCCGTCGACCTTGCGGCCCTTGTGCTCCTCGACCAGCGCCTTGGGGTCCGACACCTCGTAGACGGTCTCGACGCGGCCCTTGTCCGCGCCGGCCCAGATGCCCTTGCCCTCGCTCTTCGCCTGCGCCTCGAGTGCCCTCAGCCGCTCGAGCAGGGCGCGGGCCTCGTCGGACTCGTCGCCGCGCCGGCCGGCCTCGTCGCGGACGCGCGCCCACCCTTCCTGCACGCAGAGCTCGGGCAGGGAGGTGTTGCTGCCGGGGAGGCGGACGATGCCGTACTCGCGCTTGACGCCGGTGGGGATGGTGTAGAGGACCTGGAAGTGGATGACCTTGCCGACGAGGAGCTCGCGGAGGAATTCACGGGAGGCAAAGGAATATGGCTGTTGTAGGAAACGCAAGGGTCAGCTCAGATGTCACTGCGTAGTTCGTACCCAAAGGCCACCTAATCCAGATCCCAGCTGCAGACCCCGCGGAGGAATCGAGGGCGGGGCACAACAGAAACACAAAAAATAAATGAAAGACAAATACAAGAGCAGCCGGCTCACCTCGTCATCGTCTCTCCGTAACCGCGGGGCAGAGACATAGGCCAGGCTGAGGGTGCGCTCCTGGGAGCGGTTGGTGACATGGGTCAGGACGAGGGTGTCGCCCGACAGCACGGACTTGACGCGGGCTTCGAGGGGCATGTCTGTCCACAGGCAGAACGTGCAGAGGCGACCGGGAGCGGCAGAAGCGGACAGAAGAAGAGACGAGGCAAACGAACGAAAATAAAAGGAGGGGTCGATGTGTGTAGGAGTGTATGTGTTGTGCAGTAGTATACCGAACCGGGACAGCTAAGCAGCCCCGAGCTTTGTGGGGAGGCGCGGGCGGTCTGGCCGCCCACGGGTCGGCGCGATCTCAGCATGGCATCGGCCACCGAGGACAGACCGATCCACGAACAGGACCTCCTACAGACGCTGCTTTCTACACGTTTCGTTGTACGAGACTACGATCCTACAATGCATCCACTGCACACTGGTCCATCGGGAAGCCAGGAAGCTGCGAAAGAGCAGGTCGATTAGACTGCTGAGATGCTATCTATGTGGACATGACATGAATGCAGAGCCGTGCTTGACTCGCTCCGGTCTTCCACGTCGTCCTGTGCGCTTTCCGCCATCAACTCCGCCCGGACGCAGGGTCCCGTGACAGCACGGGCCTCCGCTCCGCTCCGCTCCGACGAAGCTGTCTAGATCTACGACGCAGCAAGGCCGATGACACCTGTTGACCTGTCAGTGTCCGCGCTGGCTGCAAAACGGGATGGGATCACATACCGCAGGCGGGACGGGCACCCGCGTTGCCGGTCTTCTTGGACTCCTCGTTGCCGCCGCGGCCGAGGTCGTCAGTGCCCGCGTGCACGACGAGGGTGCGCTGGTCCGTCAGCACAGGGATCAGCTGTACAGGGGAACAGGGGACTTACGCCCAGGACACTCTCGGCGCCGATCAGCTTGACGAGGCGGTCCTGCATGGTGCCGACCGAGTTGCCCTCGGCGTCGGTCTTGAAGTTGCCCAGGTCGCCGACGTGGCGCTCCTCGTCGGTGGGCGCGCCGTGCGTCTTGCCGAAGGGGTTGACTGCGGTCGTCAGTATATATATACATATATATATATATAGAGAGAGAGAGAGAGAGAGAGAGAGAGGACGTACAGTGCGGGCCGGCGGAGGTGCAGCCGTTGGTGTTGTCACCGAACTGGTGGATGTGGAAGGCGCGCTCCGCGTTGGGGTCGTGGCCCTTGATGTTCCACGAGATGGTGGTGGGCGAGTTCTCGTCGGGCTGCTCGAAGGTCACGGTGCCCGTGATCTTGGAGTCTCCGCGCAGGACAGCGACTGGGCTGGTCAGCGGGTTCCTGCCTCACATGAAGGAGGACGGCCGTGATAGGCCGCCCCCGTTCCCAAGGTGCTCAAATCTGCTCACACAGGGTCCCTGCCACGGTCGCTCGTCCGGACCGGCTGGCGGACCGCGCGGGAGGAGCCAGAGGGGGGCACACGTACCGGCCTTGACCATGGTGTCGGTGTTTCTGGATGGATGAACGGGTGACGGTCGATCTGGTGGACAGGAACGCTGCAGAGTCTGAGAGAGAAAGAGGTCTCGAGGAAAGAGAGAACCAGCGCAAAAAGCGGGCGGGCTGAAGAAGAAGAGGGGTTCGACGGGCTTCTGCTCCCCTCCGAGGCCCGAACCCCACCTTCCTGGCCTGCCCGCACCTCGTTCCCGTCGCGCCTGCCGCGCCCTCTCACTGGGCGCTCGCCCACGGATGACGTGATGGCGCTGGCTGTGTCTTCCTCTTCCCATCGTATCTCCGGCCCGACCCCGTCTCCGTCTGCTCTACGATGGCAGGCTGGTCAGCAGTCCAGATCTAGCCAGTGTACGGAGTCTTCTGCCCTGTCGGTCCTATCTGAGGCTATCTCCGCTGCAGCTCGCGTCACCGTGACTTCACACCGTCCCGCAGCCCGGCCCCGCGGCTTCCTTTTCCATCCGCTCCGGCTCCCGCGGTTCCCCTCACCACCCCTACAGCTTACTAATGGAAGATGAAATGATTACTGACAAAGTCTTTACGTTCTACGCTGCTTCCGCTAAATCTCATCCACGATGCAGGTGAACCCTGTGCGTGATTACAAAGGGAAAAAAAGCCCTCTACTCATCAACAGTTCGTAACCCGTTTCATTTCGCTTTTGGATGCGTTTTATTATACTTCTGTTTATACACAAGACCCGATCCAGTTCCATATTACGATTATCTATCTTTGTTACGCCTGGATCTTCTGCTTCAGCAGCTCCTTCAGGGTGATGGCGTCCGCCGCGAACTTGGAGATGCCCTCGCGCAGCTTCTCCACCGCCATCTGGTCCTCGTTGAAGTCGAAGCGGAAGAGCGACTCGTTGTTCAGGTAGCTGCGCTTGGGGATGTCCAGCGCCGCCGCGCCCGCCGGGTCCAGCTTCTTGGTCACCGGCGCCGTCGAGTTGTACAGTTCCTCCAGCAGGCTCGGCTGCACGGTGCCTGTCAGTGTCCCGATCCAGAAGGGGGAAAAACAAAACGAAAAAAAGATGACAACATACCGAGATGGTCAGGTAGTCGCAGCCGGCCAGCTCGGTGATCTCACCGGTGTTCCGGAAAGAGGCACCCATGACGATGGTCTTGTAGCCGTGCTTCTTGTAGTAGTTGTAGATGTTCTGCACCGACTTGACACCGGGGTCCTCCTGAGGGGTGTAGTCCTTCTTGGTGGCGTTCTTGTACCAGTCCAGGATGCGGCCGACGAAGGGGGAGATGAGGAAGGCCCCGGCCTCGGCGGCGGCGATGGCCTGGACGATGGAGAACATGAGGGTCAGGTTGCAGTTGATGCCGTGCTCTGACTGCAGGATGTGCGCTGCCTTGATACCCTCCCAGGTCGAGGCGATCTTGATCAGGACGCGGTCCTTGGAGATGCCAATCGACTCGTAGAGCTGCGGCGGTCAGCACCTGATAACTCTCCCCAACATCTATCCTCGGGACGAAAGACTGTACCTTGATGATGTGCAGGGCCTTGTTGACGGTCTCCTGCGTGTCGAAGGAGAAGCGGGCGTCAACCTCAGTGGACACCTTGCCGGGGATGATCTTGAGGATCTCCTTGCCGAACTCGACCAGCAGGCGGTCGAGGGCGTGGTCGACCTGCTCATCGATGGTCTTGCCCTGTTTCAGAACATCAGCATTTCCCTTCCCCCTTTATAACATAACGGCTGCGGAAACGGAAACGCACATGCTCCTTGCCGTACGCGACGGCGACGTCGATGAGATGGGAGTACTCGGGCTTCTTGGAAGCGGCCAGGATCAGGGACGGGTTGGTGGTGGCATCTTCCGGCTTGTACTTGCCGATGGCTGTCGCTGCATGTTAGATACTGGATCATCACTCAAAAGGCCATCGTTGAAAAGACATACTCGCAAAGTCACCAGAGTCGCAGACCACGACCTATACATCCCGCAAGTTTATGCCATCGTCAGCAATCGCTTTCCAGAGTTCCCCGGAATTAGGCCTTCAGTGAAGAACTGTAAGGACGGGGCTGTACTTACAGTGCCGGTGGCCTTCAATTGGTCGAGCGAGGAAGCCATGGTTGCGTGTGTGTGTGACTGAGCAATGGGGGGTATACAGAACAGAGACACAGCACGCAGGAAGTTTTAAGTCTGAGGAAGTTTGAAGAAAGAATAAAAAGCAAGCAGTGGCAAGAGGAAAGGAAAGGTGAGAGAGGGAGATGGGGTTCCAAGTCGGACTGGTGGGTTGCGAACTGGCGAAGTTTGACGCTGGGGGTTGTGAATAATGGTGGGGCTTTATGACGCTGGATCTGTTTCGTCGGGGGAGGGGCAAGCACCGACGTATAGATACAGTAATCCGATGCGGATGGGCAGCTTGCAGCAGGGCGCTCGGTCAGCTCAGCTATGCCTATGTTATATGATTGCCATGTGTCATCCATCTATCTACGCTCGGAATACTACTTTTGTCATGCCCGTATAACTCCGTCCAGCAAGTCTCCAGCGATGCTGTCCTTATTATCCCATCCCGCATGCCGCCCCAGAGGTTACCGCTAGGCTCTAGCACCTAGCACTCCCGTACCTGACTCCATAAGCAACAGCAGGAGCAAGCTGGACTCGCCGGCGCAGAGTGCTCCGGGAGCGCGCGGTGAGTGGCCGGCCGCCACCGCCAGCGGACCGCACGCAGAACCTCTCTCACCGGGGGGTTCCATGTGACATGCCCGACCCACCCCAGAGGCACGGGGGCTCGGTCCTGCCAAATACGGAGTACATGCCTGGACTCCAGGTTCATAGGTATGTACAGCAGAACAGCACTTTTCTATCTACCCCGGAGACGTAAGGACGCGCCTCTCTTTATACACACGAACCGAACATCCTGCTCCTTCAAAGATAGGGATAGATGTAGTAGACAGCCAGCCAACTCAAGACCAAACTCCGCGCCGTGATGTGAACAATGTCTAGTAGACCCAGCGAGGGCAGAGAAACCACAATGCGCGATGCGATGCAATGAAGGAAAAACCGATAGTAGCCTGCCGGAAAGCCATAAATGCAACAATTCTATCGACAAGTCCCAAGCAAAACTTTTTTTCCCCTGAAGGAGTGACCAAAAGACGGAAACAGCCGTATACCGAATTCGGTGGACAATGTCCTTCGTCACCGACGCTGGATGCAAGACCATTCATACTGTGGGAGACAGGGGACAACGGTCAGCGGGCTCCACGCAGACTTGCAAAAACGCACAGGGTACATAGAGAACAGGGGACTCACCACTCGCCCAGCGTCATCACCAGTATACACTACATGCGGCAGCGGAAGAATGCAGCTGATTCCTGCAGAGATGTTGGCGCCATCCTCACGGCCGGGGTCGACGTGGTGGAGTTGCCGGATCAGATCAAGCTCGAACCGCCCGTGGCGGATGGTCTTGCTCCAGATCTGAAGGCCATCAGCGTCCGATTACGCCAAAGGCATGGATCCCACTACAGTCCAGCTCATACTTACATTGACAAGGCCTCTCTTATGCCCGGTGAACAGGAGTTCCCTTTCCAGCCATTCATTGTTCGCTCCTTCGTAGAAAGCACAGGAGAGGATGGAGTCGTCGGCGGTCTCGCTTGCCGCCTGATCCAGCAGCAGTTCTCCGTTCAGCGAGTACAGGCTGATACGGTTCCCCCGGCAGACGGCTATGTTCCCGGTGGCATCGTTGATCCGAGCGCACTAGGGCTCGTCAGCGGACTGAAGCTGTAGATTTTGGCCACATCAAACTTACATCTACCGGACCGTTGGCTGGGAGCTCTCTCACAAAACACTGTCGGTTAAGATCCCAGAGCATGATCTGGCCATCCGTCGATGCCGAAAGCACTGTGCTGAAAGACCGCGAGACCGCTAGCACGGTCACGGGCGAACGGTGGCCGAAGAGGCATGCCTTGGGTTGCAGGTCCACGGACTTGGCAGTCGAGCTATATGTCCAGATGGATATCGTGCAGTCCATGCCTGAGGTGATCAACGTCTGGGAGTCCGCGAAGATAGCACAGGAGAGTTGACCAATGTGCAAATGCTCGAAGTGCCCAAGCAGCTACATCCATCAGCGCTGCTTGTAGGAGAAGAAGAGGATAGAACACCCATACCTTCCTGCTGTCTGCGGCGTAAAACCGGACACTACCATCAAAAAAGCCCCATTCCATGTACTTGTCATAGCTCGGAGGAATATTTAGCCTAAAGGCAGCAGCGCAAAGCAGTCGATCCTGCTTCATCGACAATGACGCTACCCGCTCGTGACTGTCTTCACAGGTGTTAAATGAAAGTAAATAGTATCTGGAGAGTAAGGCTGCTTACCGAGTAGCGTAAGCGGCTGGCGCGTCAAAGATTCCGCGAGAACGTCAAGCCGACTATCCTTATGTTGCACGTCCTCCCGACGAGGATGAGGACGTTGGAAGACCTGGTGTGGAGTTTGTCCGAAATTGTGTATGATCCCAATCGTAGCCAGTCTTTCCACTGGGTCATCGATATTATCGATATCCTTGGCACCCTGGTAGGACAGGTGATGGAAGACGTTGACCGCGTCCAGCGCGGCTTCGCCTTTCTGTTTGAAACCAAACACTAGGTCAATCCAATGATGAAGATTTCGCGTGACGTAGGGACTCTCCAGGGCTTCCCGGTGTTTAGCAATGAATATCTTCGGATCACCCTTCGCCCACGGCGGTAATTCCACCGAATCAATCGACTTGGTCATATTCTGGCGGAGCCCGAAGTCATACTTGTTCGTATTAACCAGAAATTCGGGGAGATAGAAAAACTCCGGTATCAACTCTCTCACGTCGGACATGTTTCCGCCCGAGGCTGATTCCCAAGCCTTTCCAACAGAGTAGAACAAGCGATCCGCGTGGTCAAACGTACCTCCTTGAAGAAGAAGGTACGACTTGACGAACGGCTGTAGACGGATAAGGTACGAACTGACGATCATCGCGGATGAATAATGGGTGCCGTAGTGGAAGGGTGGAGCATTATTGTCGCCCATCTCGGCGAAAGATTTATATCTTTCCTTGAACTCTGCCTCTCGTTCCGGCGTTTGGCAGCCCATCGGTTTCGAAAGGTCACGGAAGGTCTTGGGATTTGACAGGTCCAGTTCTTCGCTCGTATAGTCCGCGAGAACCCATGGGAAAACCGGGTACTGCGTCAGATCATTAAAGGTCCTCCCGGCTAAGGTGTTGATCAACATCAGATAATGGAAATTGGATATTTCGCCCTTCAACCATCTGCGCGTGGCCGGGTTCGATGTGGAGTGGCCGAAGACGCTGGCAAATTTCGACCCGAGCGACTGTGGTGCATTCTCCTGGATCCGCAGAGTTTCGAACCTCCACACATCCTCCGGGCGGGCGAGACTGATGCTTCCGTTGATCTGAGGAGCCCTCGCGGACAGTTGGTTATAAAGTTCATCCCGAGCCTGGGTTGAAATCAGGGTGAGTAGATAGCTGCGACCGTCCGTGAAGAAGACTTCCAGTGCAACATCGCGGAACAAGAAGCGCCGTTTGGAAACACTAATCAAATCTGCCCATTTCCAGCTTCTCGTCTCATGCTCCTGTGATTTGCGCTCACTAGACTCCCTGCCGGCAATCATGCGGACGTATGGATCTCGTTCCTCTGGAGGAGCTTGCCATACGTTGACAATTTCGCCATCCGCTCGCTGGAAGTAGTTATCCAGAATGTAGATATTGTCCTTCCCAATGATTAGAAGACCCTCGCAGGCTTCTAAGCCGATGATGCGAGACATATTGCACACGTTCTGGACCTGATCTCCGCGGTGCAGGCTCCTCATGACCTTCCTGTTTTTGTCCTCATAATCATCAAGGTCGGCATTTGGATCTTCAATCATCTCGAAGCTCTCTTCGAGGACACTCCTATCATCCGATTCGACGCCATGAGATCCATTGTCCACAGACTCGCCGACCGCGCTCGCTGGCGTGAGCCCGAGGGTTTCACTACTGGAAGCAGATTGCGCCCGTGGGTCTAGCTTGATAGCCGGAGGTTCAGACGCTTTCCTTTTCGGCTGATAGTCTTGACGCTCCCCCGACTCGTCTGGGATAATTCGAAGTCGCATCCGACTGCGTCCCTCAGTCTGATCAAGGCGCCATTTCTGTTCCTTTTTCTCTGCAAGAACCCCGCCAAACCGTCTCAAATCCTGGGACAGCCGCGAGAAGGCAGACCACATAAACGCAGAGTTATCGTGTTGATCCTGGATCACTCGTTGGTGCTTCAAGTACTCGGACATAGAGATATTCGACACCCAGTGGTCAAATGTGACGTCGTGCTTGCGGATCACCTCCTCACTTGTCTTCTCATCCTGGTTCCACTGCTTCAATTTATCTTTGCGTTTTGAAACCCTATTTCGTGCGGACTCGTCCGTTTTAGTGTTCTCTTCATGCACGAAAGTCTCCCAGAATTTAGATAACGTCCCGAAAAAGAAAGCGTCAAGGTCATCACGCTGATCGTCCACCCAATGAAGGAAGGCCGTGTCATCCATTCCAACGAGTTTTTCGAATCCACAGGAAAGCCGCCGTTGGAGAGGTGCCGGCGCATGGCTGAGAATAGCAGATGTTTCTGAAGGTTTTTGTACTAGAATGATGCGCCACAAGCTTGCGGCAGCTAATCGGACTTCTTCTTTGTAGCTGAGCAATTTCGTGTAGAGCAAGTAGCAGAGAAGTTTCAAATACTCGAGTTGAGTCTCTCCAGCGGAAAGCAGGACCGCTTGCCAATATGCAAGACGGTTCAAGAATAAAAGTGATTCGTCATCATCATCTTCCGAGAGCTTTAACAAAACAGTCCGAAAGACGATCGAACGAATCGTCGAGATTGCTTGGCTACAGAGACGAATAATCTTTAAGGACGACACGTCGGGTCTTTGGAGGTGTTCCAGGATGGACCCGACAAAGTCTAGAGTGGCACTTGCACCATCAATAAACCAACCCTCATACAAGGCTTCCCCAATGTGCGTGAGGAAGCGGACTAGATTAGTCAGAACTCTCGGCTCCAGCAACAACTTTTGATCGAGCGATATGACGTTTCCAAGTTCTGAGAGAAGATTCCGCAGCAACCACGATTCAAAAAACGTTTGGTGCTCCAGGAATCCAGGCGGTATTTTTAGGTGGAGGTTTAGACCAGGGAAATCCTTTCGTACAAGTAACTGGTCTGAGAAGACAGTTACCACAAGTTCTAGTATGCCTTGGACGATTGAATGACCGGCTAATGCTCCAGTCCCCTCTATTTTTGGCATGGAAATGTGCCGAAGGCGTGCAGCAGACGGTGAGTACTTCGCTTTGTCCGAGGAGACAAGGATGAAAGATGATCCCCGCCGCAAGGGCCGGCCACCCTCGTCCTGGGTAGTCGACGGTTCAACAGTTGTGGTTCTCAGCACCGGCGGCGCAGTAGATAGCGGTCGAATAACCATGTTGTTATCAGTGAAGCTTAGCCCGCCATCGCGGGAGTTCAACTCCACTTCTGCACTTACAGTGTCTGAGCCAACAACTACCGGGAACAGAGCAAAAAGTAACCTTTGGACGTAGTCGGACGTCACGACAAAATCCCGAAAATTCTGCGACTTGGCGTGGACATCGGATAAGAATCCGATAACAGTAGACAAGGTCGTCGTCTGCATAGATGGAGATTCTACGGTACAGTGAGCACAGTGACCGTGTACATCTGATAAATAATGATAAGAGAAAAGCCTTACCGAGAGGCACAGAGGAGGACATAGAGTATCTTTGAGATTGATCCTGGGGCATCTGCAGAGAACAGCCGTCCTGGCTATCTACTGCCGGATGCTCCTTGGCTAGTGTGGCCCTTTTCAGACCACTCTGCAGCATTTCTGTAATCGCCGGTAGAATCTCCGGGAACATGACCTTTATTTCACCTTCCGATGTGAAAAGATCGAGCAATACAAACTTATCAAAGGGCCTGTCGAGATTCATGCGTCCGACGTCCAGTCCAAACAGGATGGCAAAGCAAATGGGCCACAGAGCGGGAACATTCCACCACCTTTTGAGGCGATGCCGCATGATTATGTATCCTCCGGTCTTCTCAGAGAACTTCTTGTTGTAGTTGCTCCCGTGGATGACGATTAAGCGGGCAAGAATTTTCGAAGCAAGAACGACTACTTCGGGATCGTCCTCGGACATGAGGTACAGCAGCCACTAAAACAACGTCAGCCGAAGCTCTTAAATACTAGTTTCTTAGCAAACCTTATTTGTAACCGCTCTTGCAAACTTCTTGATTGTTGCAATGTCCTCATGAGCGCAAAGAACGGAACAATACATTCGAAGCATTTCTACCCCTATTTTAGAACTTGGCAGATACTTCTCAGTCGGCTCTACAGAAAGTGGAGAACGTCGGGCACGAGCGTCAAATCGAAGACTTTTTTTCTTCTGAAGTTTGGACGACTTGGTCTCATGGATGGCGTAGGTGATGAAAAGAGCCAATGACCGGAGCAGTTCTGCGGACAAACAGCTATTGAAGAGCGACCTAAAGGCGGAAATGAAGAGGCTGAGCGATTCTCCAGTAAATCGCTCTCCCTTCAAGGCATCTAGAAGCTTTTTGTTGACGCCTGCGCGTTGTCAGTACGCCCCAGGGAAAGTCCAAGAATTTCAAGACACTAAACCTACGCATTCGAGCTAAACGTTTCGCATTGAAACGACGGTATTGACTTTCGGCTGCAAATGTGCGGAACTGTGAGTAATACAGCTGAAGCAAAGGCAGTTCGCCAAACCGCCAGATGTCGAGGTCCACGAGCAACACCCGATATGCGAGTGGGTTTATGATAATGGAACGGCTAGGGTTGTCGAAATCATAACCGACAAATTCCAGCGTCAATCGAAGAAGCTTTGTGGTCAATTCAGATCTTTCGTGGTTATTTGAGCAGACGGCAGATGTCTTGGACATCCCCGCGCTATTGCCTAGAGGGAGGCCAATCTTTTCACGAAGTAATGCTGCAAGTATGCCGTATCCGTTCTCTCTTTCCATCGCCTCGCTATTTCTCCAATTATCCTGGACAGCTTCAAATAAGATCTCCACTGCTAGAAGTAAACTTTCTGCCGTGCTGGCCGCGTGGACCATGCTCAGATGCACAGCTGCACAGCCCCCAATACGCCAACTTGCATCATCCAGAGATTGCGGCACTGTTACCACAGGATCGCCCGTAAGTATGGCAATACCATGAGAATGTGTCAAGGCGTCATTAATAGCGGGAATAGCACCGTTGATCGCTACAGCATTACCGCCAGCCTTTGTCAGCTGGTGCAAATTCTTAGCAGCCTGCTTAGACAGTGACTTGACAAGCTGAGATTCATCGACATTGTTAGTGTCGTCATCGTCAAGCACTGTTGTAGGTGATATGTTGATCAAGACGGACTCCTCGGGGATTAGAGTGCTGGCCTTCTGTCGGATAGCCGTTACGATTTCCGAATATTCCTCTTTACCAGGGTGGAGACTTTCGTTTCGCAGGTTCAGGGCGGCCGAAGCCCTATATGTCTGGAACGAACCAAGGCAATCCTGAAAATTGCCATGGTATCTAGGGCCCAGATTGTAAAACACAGCCACGACATCGTCGCTAAACGCCTCTTCGAACAGAATAGCGCTTGCCAGAGACCATCGAGATGTCGATACACCTTTCCCTAGTCGCATGGCCAGATCCTGGGGGGTGCCTAGAAATGCCTGGATCCGGGGCGACCTATTAGGATGACGTCCTATAGGCACAGAAGGATACTCGATTTTCAGCTGCTCGACAAACTCGCCGTTAACAAAGAGAGAGGCCCTGGAGGACGAACCGGCCCTCGGTTTCTTATGGATCACACAGATATGATACCATCGATCAGGCTGAAAGACACATGATTTGAAGCGGACACTAGGACGAGGGCCTCTTATGGAGGTTTGCAGAATAAAATTGCGAGTGTCCTTCTCGAGATATGCAAGCACGAAACAGGTCTGACTCGCGTCAAAAGCCCCAAATATCGTCGTGTGAGAATTCGGATCGAACTCGTCGAAACGGGCCCACACAGCCAAAGTGTAGCCTGCGGTGGTGGTTGGCGGAAAAGGGCGGCCGAGGGTTGAGAACTCAACGGAAGAGAAGCCATGGGACGACATATCAAAGTGGATGCATGGGGGATTCTTTGAAGACTTGATGGCCTTTAGAAGGAAACGTGAAACTTCTGGGCAATCATGGGCGCGTCGATAAAGGTCCACCGCGTCATCGAGATTGTTAATACCCTGGACACAAAGTAACTCCGCAAGCTCCTGGTAAAGAGTTCTTTCATTTTCTGGTCGACTTCCGCTGACCAAGATTGGCAATATGGACGTCAGCATGCCGGTTGCATGGAGGGCTAAAATGTTCCTCCGGGATTGCAATGCCAGCTGGCAAAGGCATGCCGGGAGTGCCAATCTCTGAATAGTGTACCCGGTCTCCCCCGAAGATTGTGCTAGCCACACCCGGAGAAATGGCCCCAGGAACTCTGGTACTTCAACTGTCTCTGCAGTCCCCAAAGACTGGTCCACAGCTGCTCGGATTTCAGCAGGAGAGACTGTTTCTGGTTGAAACTTCAGACTAAGCGCTGTGAAGACACCTGCGACTGTCTCCTGGCACAGAGCCGCCGCGAGAATGCCTCCATACAGCTGTTCTGTATCACTTGGACTACCCTCATCTTTATCGAGTTTTCCCGCGAAGATAGTGAGTGTCTGTTCTAGCGATTTGGATCCTCCGCCTGCGATCTTCTTTGCAAAGTATCTTTTATTCCCCGAATGTTCCTTCAGGGATTCTGCAAGAACCCCCAGAACATCTTTGAACAGTGTCAGCAAGTCCTTCCTTTCTTGCCTCGAGAGCGTGTTTGTATCATAAAGTCCTGCAAGCTTCCTCGCAAACTCCAGCAGTGTCTGGAAGCCACGCAACAGACGGAATGCATCCTTTGCTTCCCTGGGATGGTCATTATCGATAAGGGTGTGGCGGAGACGGAGCAGGCCTTCAGTCGCAGTGAGGACATGCTGGAGGGTTATAGGATGCTGGTTACAGATCCCATTCAGCTCGTCAATGACTGGTTCCAACTCAGCGGCAAGTCGTCCAGTTGCTGCACTGGGCGGGGATGATGAGCGTAGGAGAGGGGACGACTTGTTCATGGTGCCGCTGAGTCTTATCCCAGGCTACCTCCGAGGACTATCAACCATGAGGCACCACAAATAGAAGCTCGGCGGAAGGGTTACGATTGTCTGCATCTGGCGTATGTCGCTGGCTGCTCAGGTCATGTCCCTGGCTGGCGGGCAGTGTGCGAGGAGAGGGGAAGAAGACGGGGCTCACCGGTAACAATGGACGCTACCTCAACATCGCATCTCTATGGGGATACGGGAAAGGGGCTTCCTGCGAATATCATTTGAATGTGCTCTGCATGCAAAAGCCCTCCATGTAGCGTGAAACACACGGACTTCATCCAAACAGCTCTGATGCAGCAGACCAGAAGTCGCAGTGTAAGCGATCACGTGATGTACCGCCTGGCGAGCACCATTGGCCCGAAAACAGCGTGATAAGCCGATAAGGCTGCCAGGCTCTTACAGGCCGGCGACCATACCAGACAGGGGACAGCGGCCTTTGTCCCGTCATCGGAGCAGGTGACCTTGGTGACCTGGCACACCAGCGTCATGCGGACCTGTGTCTGCGGTGTCGGCGCCCGCCAGTCCCGCCGCACACCGCTGGAAACCGTCCCCCTGTGATACTCGGCCGGTACAAGTCGCCCCCAATATTGGCTGCCTCGTTACGCGCCACGAGACCTGGGAGCCCTGTACCCGCCGGCATCCTCCGCCGGTATCTGTATCGTACCCCAGCTCCCCACCAGTGGACCTTCCGCTATCTGGATCGACATCGTCGGCCGAAGCTGGCGAATCACGCCCCGTCGAGGCCACCAACCCCAGCCGTATCCGTAAGTTACCGTATCGCGGTTGCATCATCCAGCCCGGCCCTTGCCTGCTGGCCGGCCCGCCTATCTGCCTACGGGAGTACTTCTATCTCTCCCATCCATCATCCCCATCTTCCTTTCTTCACACTCCCTGCCCCCGTCTCTCCATCTTCCATCGTTCATCTTGAATCTCCTGCACTCATCTATCTCTGGTCCAGCGGTGTTCCTTCCCTTGTCCGCCATCATGAAAGGCATCCTTGGCCTTTCTCTCCTCCCGCTGCTGACCGCTGCGTCACCCGTCGTCGTAGACTCGATTCACAACGGGGCAGCTCCAGTCCTCTCATCGTCGAACGCGAAGGAAATTCCCGACTCCTACATCGTCGTGTTCAAGAAGCATGTCACCCCGGAATCCGCTGCCGCTCACCAGAGCTGGGTGCAGGACATCCACCTGGAGTTCGAGAACCAGCGGACGGAGCTGCGGAAGCGCTCCCAGTTCCCCTTCAGGGACGATGCCTTCGGGGGCCTGAAACACACATACAACATCGCTGGCTCGCTCCTGGGCTACTCGGGACACTTCGATGAGAGTGTCATCGAGCAGATTCGCAGGCATCCGGACGTGAGTGTTCCCAAGCCACCCTGATCTCTACGTGATCTGACCCGCCATGCTCCAGGTTGACTTCGTTGAGAGAGACTCGGAGGTCCACACCATGGAGGACCCAGAGATTGAAAGGAACGCCCCTTGGGGTCTGGCCCGTATCTCGCATCGGGACAGCCTGAGCTTCGGTACCTTTAACAAGTACCTGTACGCTGCCAATGGCGGTGAGGGCGTTGACGTCTACGTCATCGACACCGGCACCAACATCGACCATGTCGACTTCGAAGGCCGTGCATCCTGGGGAAAGACTATTCCGATTGGCGATGAAGACGTTGATGGTAATGGTCATGGCACCCACTGCTCCGGCACCATCGCTGGTAAGAAGTACGGTGTCGCCAAGAAGGCCAACGTCTACGCCGTCAAAGTGCTCAAGTCCAACGGCTCCGGAACCATGTCCGATGTCGTCAAGGGTGTCGAATGGGCGGCTCAGGCTCACCTCCAGAAGGTCGAAGCCGCCAAGAAGGGCAAGGCCAAGGGCTTCAAGGGAAGTGTTGCCAACATGAGTCTCGGTGGAGGCAAATCCGTGACTCTCGACATGGCTGTCAACGCGGCTGTTGACGCTGGCATCCACTTCGCTGTCGCCGCTGGCAACGACAACGCTGACTCGTGCAACTTCTCTCCTGCCGCTGCGGAGAAGGCCATCACCGTTGGTGCCTCGACTCTCGCAGATGAGCGTGCTTATTTCTCCAACTATGGCAAGTGCAACGACATCTTTGCCCCTGGTCTGAACATCCTCTCCACCTGGATCGGCAGCAAGTATGCAGTGAACACCATCTCTGGTACCTCGATGGCCTCTCCCCACATTGCGGGTCTGCTGGCCTACTTCCTCTCCCTCCAGCCCTCAAAGGATTCTGCCTTTGCTGTTGACGAGCTTACCCCCAAGAAGCTGAAGGAGACTATCATCTCCATTGCTACCGAGGGAGCTCTCACTGATGTCCCAGAGGACACCCCCAACGTAAGTTCCATCTCCCGCACTCCTGGACCATCATCGCTCGCTAACTCGTGTTACTAGCTCCTGGCCTGGAACGGCGGTGGCTCTTCTAACTACACCGACATCGTGTCCAAGGGCGGCTACAAGGTGGCTACCTTCGAAAACAAGGTCGAGGGTATCATGAGCAAGGCTGAGAAGCTCAGAGAGGAGCTTCATGCCATCTACAGCGAGATCAAGGATGCTGTTACTGCGTAGATTAATGATTGGAGCATGTCACGACCGAACACTATATATTTTGTTCGCTGCTGATGCATGGAATGGATAGCTGGATACACTCCCCGGCGCAGCTTGCTTTTTACGCCTTTAATATTGACTTCCCCAGACCCTAGATTCATTGGTTGCATTATCCTCATTGTATGTGTCCTGTTTTCGGTCTTATTGTTATCCTAGCATACACGCCGAGAGAAGTATACATTTGAGCACGGTATTTACAGAATGTGTTTAGCTACCCATATGAGACTGGAACGTTTGATTACGAGCCTTACCGCAAGGTTTCATGAGCCATGAGCCGCCCTTCTGCCTGAACTTTGACTCGATACTCCGTGGGCTCTTTAGAACTTGCTCGTGCACGACTCCATGCACATATCTTACCGCTGTCCCCAGCCTCTGAGCGACAGATGCAGCTAGATGGCGACTTCGCGCACAGAATGACATTCACCGGTGACTGGTTGTCGTTACATGGCCTTCTGCTCAGAGTGACGGGAACTAGAGAGTGCTGTACGCGTCCGGACGTGAGATCCTCGAGAGCGGTGAATCTGGCGATCTCCAGCCTCTCATTATTATTCAATTTCAGACCGATCTATTGGTCTTGGCATGCGTGCCCGGGCCGTGTTCGCCTCACCTCTTGAGTACCTTTTGGGGGAAATGGCGGGTAGCCCTTACGGGGTAATGGACCGTGCTGAATTAGATAGGTACGAAGTACGGCCCGGGGAATCGCACCGGGTGTAAACAGACGAGATGTGGAGGTTGACTACTGCGTACCTGCTTACTTACGGAAGATGGGATGGCATCTACGGAGCAATTACGGTCAACGCCAGCTGGTACTTAGTGATTTCTCAGTTGAGATGAGAATGATGTACTGTACTGCTGTGCGGAGTAGCAGAGCAGGATGCCAGCCAGTATCTACTAATATAAACAAATCTTCTCGAGTAATCATTCTGTATTGGTTTAGTCTGCGCAATTTGTCGAGTTGTCTTTCTACGGGAGCCAGCCAGGACTAATTAATTAGTAGGTGGTCACCTAGGTAATTTATTCCTGCATATTCCCGGAGTTTACCTGACCGACCCTGAGCTAATGTACCCTATGTGGTAAACAGAGGGCCTTCAGGTAAATCCACCAGTTCCGCGGCCTCATTATATTGTCAGCTATGTTCAAAAGGGGCATCCCAAGTTGTAGGATATAAATCCACGCAGTGGGGTCTACGGACCGAGATATGTTGTTTTGCTGCTGTATGTTGGGTCTATTTTTCTTTTTTTACTGCTCCTCCGGTGTATAATCATATATGGTTTTTTTTCGTCTTATCTGCGGACCAAAGCATTTACTGCTCTGAAAAGGAAGAACCTCATATCGCACTTAGGTAGTTAGCTGTACTGTGTAGGTATCATATCATAGCCAGGCAGTCTCGAGGAGACCAAAAAAATAAGTTGCTACGTAGCATACGTAGTTTTAGCATGAAAAATGAGACCCGTGACTACAGTCTACACCGCGTACCGGAAACGCCTGTCGTTCCCATAGCGTGTCGGCTGCGACAGATTGACCGTATCGCGGTCACGCCCGAATTCCTTGTCTCTCCGCCGATTCTCCCTCCACAGCAGCCACATCTGGCAGCATCCCAGGACGACGACGATCAGGCACGCCCCGCACGACACCCACATGCCCTTGCGGTAGTACGGCTTGTCCTTCACGGGGAAGATGTTGGTGCCTAGAATGGGGCCGCACTGGCCGCCCGTGGCCAGGATAGCCAACGCGCCCGCGCGCTTCGAGTCCGTCGCGTGCGTGTTGCCCACCCAGGTGAGGAGGAGGGCGACGGAGACGAAGATCTGCACCGACAGGAAGAGCCCGAAGTACCGGGCCGCGACGGCCGTCTGCGTGCCCAGGATGATGTAGCCGACGGTGGCGACGAGGGCGGCGCCGACGACGAACGGGCCGCGCTTGTTGACCCGGTCGGAGATGAATGCTGACACGACAATCATGATCCAGCAGAGGACGTAGGGGGGAGCGCTCAGGCCGTTGGACTGGATCGTGGAGAAGGCGCCCATCTCGGAGATAATGGTCGGGACGAAGAGGGGCAGGGAGGCGAAGCAGACGTTGCAGCCGAAGTACATCAGGGCGGGGAGGTAGCCTGTTTGGAAAGGAAGATTTATGTCTTAGTAATGTGATTCCAATGAGCGTCTACCGACGTGAGTGCTACTTACTCGTGTAGTCGAGGAGAGATCCCAAAACTTGCTTTAACTGAAGCCCTTGCGTCTCCCTGTCGCCTGGCTGTCTGAGAGACAGAGCGATAGCAATCTCTCGCTCCCGTTCATTGAGAAATCTGGCTTTCTGGGGACTATCTGGGATGAAGAACCAGGCGCAGATTGCGAGAAGACATGTCGGCACACCCTCGACGATGAACAATATCCTCCAGGGAGCAATGGATCCTCTGGCCTGGGAGATGCCGTAGGCCAGAGCACCTCCATATGCATTCGCCAGAGCGGCGCCAGACAGGAATATTCCGGTTCGGAGACCGAGTTTCTCACGCGGATAGAAGTATGAGAGGTACAGGGGAACACCGGGGCCGTACATGGCTTCCACAATCCCGAGGCATACACGGCACGCCACGAGGCCTCCCCAGGATGTGCAGGCTGCCTGAATTGTGGATATAAATCCCCATAGGAACACGGCACTGGAGACCCATATGTGTGGTGGGAATGCCTTCCAGCCTACTGTTACCCACTGAGACAGAATATCTTGAATAATTCGTCAGCAAAAGGACCAGAGGCGGGTCCGTCATCACGGAGAAAGAGGGCATCATATTACTCACATGCTATGTAGAAAGCAGTTGCAAGCCAGTCATATCGCCGCCCGCTCAAATTGATATCATTTTCCATTCCAGCAATCCTAGCATTACCTAGGTTGGCCCTATCAAGCACAGACAGAATATAAAGAACAAAAATTAATGGCATGAAATGCCAGTCCAGCTTTCGGTAGACGCCGTTCTCCTCTTCAATGGTGAAGGATGGAGAGGATTTGGTATTCCGCGCGTTCACAGATGCATTCTCGTCGTGTGCAACTTCAGGCACCTTCTGGATATCTTCAGGGTCACCCCTCACTATTGCATCTGTTGAAGCCAATGTTGGTTTTTTATCGACATGCTCAACTTCGGAGTCCTTGCAACCTTCCATTTTTGATATGTTCAGAAATGCAGGAAGTCCAGCACCTTCAACACCTTACCGGACAATCGTAAAGTGCCCATATATACACGGTTGTTTTAAGATCAAAGAGAGCATCAACCCGAGGATACCCTCATTTTCCCCGCACTGGTCAGCCTTGGGGAAGTCTGTCGGCAAGAAGATCGAGTATCACCATCTGCCACATAATACTCTGCAATCTGCGCACTACCATCCAACTGCGGGGATGTGCAGAGCTGGCGCAGACCTTTGCGAGCAATAGGCATCCAGATATTTAAGACTTTTGACGGATCCAGCGCCTTGCCAGTTGTTAGACCATAGAATAATGCTAAGGGAGACATGCTGGCCGGGATCTAGTTTGCACATCTATACAGCGGACTCGTCGATCAGCTTCTCCAAGAGCCATACGGAATACCAAGCTTCAAACGCACGGATGCCAACCGGGCGAACGCGGGGAAAATGCGGAGTAGTCTGGGGATGCCTGGTCTTGTCTGGAGCTTCAGTCTGACGGAATCTTAGTCTCCGCTGAGACGGAGAATTATCCTCCGCAACCGCCATCTCAATCCTTTGCTGCGTACAGGACTTCCCCAATCTGTCTGATGTCGTCCTTGGCCTCCAAGTCCCAGCACCAGTCGCTCGCTCTGGTTGCCTGTTTCAGACCGAGTATCGGCGCGCACTGATCCATGAATTTGTCTGTAAGCTGAATGTCCGTCATCGGCGCCTCCAGGCTGCCCACGGCATGATCAACGTGTCTCTCAATTTTCCCTAGTCCATCCTCCAACTGAACCACGATATGGCATTCGTCTGCGCGCATGCCTTCATCTGCAGTTGCGCTTATCTTGTCCCTTATCGTTGTTACCTCCGGAGCGGTCACAATGCCATCTTCATACTGTGCCGGAGTCGCTTTGCCAAACAATAATCCAACCGCTCCGCCATGGTAGACACTAAACTTAGCTTCAAGTCCGTCTTTGGGTTTCGTTTTGCCCGTCAATTCCAGAACGAGGGGGTGAACAGTAACATGCACGCTCTTGATGTTTTGCGTCTGAAGACCCCGCCGCTGCAGCTCACCGTGCAACCACACGCACCCGTCGATCACCGGATGGATTACAATCCCGCAGGGAAAGGGCTTGAATGTGTTTTTCTCGATTTCCCACTGCCCTGCATTTCCTAAACTCTCAATCTCTGGCTGCAGCTTGTCATCGAAGCTCACGACTTTGACCCAGCCCCTTTTGGCCTCGAGCGCCTGAAGGGAGCTGGTGTAGCCCTCCGAGGCCAGAATCGCGGCAACAAGGCCATTCTGCGCTGCACGTCCGGGATGGAAAGATTTGGTGTGCGAACCGAACATTTCACGTAAGCCTGTCACCTGCGTGGCCGCGATTCCGATCGCGTGAGCGATCTTCTCTGAGGAGAGATTCAGGAGCTTAGATACGGCGACCGCCGCACCAATAGAGCCTGTCGTGCCGGTGATGTGCCTTAAAAGACAGTAAGCACAGTCCCAGCAAACTTCCGTATGAAATCTAGATCGTAATAGGCAAGGGGGCTGGCGTAGAGACTCACCATCCCACATCGTAATGGCTCGGCCACACAGCTAGCCCGGCCTTGCACTCGACCTCTATGCCCGCAACCAAGGCAGTAATGAACTCCGCACCGGAGACAGGCTTATCCAGAGACTGCGCGAAGCTTAACAACGCAGCCGCGACAGGACCCGTCGGGTGGATGATAGTCTCGAGATGCGTGTCGTCGTAGTCATGAACGTGCGAGGCAATGCCATTGAGAAGGGCAGCATGCTGGGCGTCGACCTGGACGCCAGGGGAACCTAGAAGCGCCGAGGTTGGGGCTCCAAAGAAGCGAGACAATGACTTGTAAGCGATGAGCACAGCGGGATGGTTGCTGCCCCCCACGGTGCAACCAACCCAGTTGTAGAAGCTCCGTACAGCGGCGTGGACAACCGTCGAAGGGAGCGAGGAATAGGAGAGCGAAGAAACCCAGTTGGCAGCAGCCTGTGTCGCCATTCTTGAGATTTTTTTATTGATTTAGAGTCTTGTAGCTGCCAAAGAAACAGGAAGAAGAAGCAAACAGAGGCGGCGTCAACTGCTTATATACGGGTAGTACATCGTGCCAGCCCCGACTCGTCGGAGTGGAGGACGCGATTTCGGCGGGCAGAGAAACCGAGACGGCCGGTTATGTAGCATCGTCAGCCGTCCGGGAGCTACGGATGATATCCTTATAATTAACACGATAATATGAAGCTATGCAAGTTGCTTCACTACGCCATTCCAGGGTAAAAGCCCGAAATAGGTCCGTTGTATCCATGTTCTCAGCTTCTCGCTGATCTACAGTGTGATGCGCTGCGCGATCATCCTGCCGGGCAAATGGAGGTTTTTGTGTCACCTACGCAGCACCATCTGTCGCCTATTTAATTTGAAGCCATCCACTGCTCTAAAGGATTATATCTCGGATGCTTAAGCCTAAGCTAAGCTTTAATCTAGTCCGTTGTTTTACACTAATGCTACTTTGCAAGTTATATATATATATATATATATATATATATATATATTTTACTTTTCCCCACAATTCTGATTAGGAAGTAAAACTTATATTACATTCCGGTAACTATGGAATCCTTTAAAGAATGCTGAGCTTCGAGTGCTTCGTCATATTGCGCAGTGTGTGCCTACTCATAAGGCATGAAGCGTGCAATTATCCATCTGCTTCCGGTCAACTAATAGTGCAGTACTTTACAGCTCCATTCAGCGATATGTACTGTACCTGGACATTCACCTAGAGGACCTGAGATCCTCCCAGGGTAGCTCAAAGTTGAGCTCGGTCTGCATACCTAGGCAATTCTCTAGAAACTCTAGCAAGACGACAAATATCACTTTAGCACAATACAAACGCATGAATGGTACCTAGTCATCATTTTCCGTAGGATGTGCGGATGTAAACCTTGTTGATGTCTAGGTTGACGCAACCGGCTCTTGCGCAGCTTTTCTGATTAAGAGAGGCTACTGATCCTGCCATGACGCTACCTACGCATACGGGTAAGCATCAACCCCAAGACATATATCTCCGAGGTTTACCGGTACTCAGAAGGTCTCCACCGAATAGCAAGTATTGACTTTGATCATGGGTCAAGCCACGTTTCCCGAAAGTGTTGTTATAGTTGGGGCTGGCATCTTTGGGCTTTCCACAGCACTTGCAATTGCTCGCCGTCATCCAACTGCAAGAGTCACAGTCGTTGACAGGTTAACACCACCTGTTGAGGATGGAACCAGTGTGGATACGACAAGATGTATACGTTCAGGTAGTACATTGCACTTTTTTCCTATATATATACATATATATCTATGGCTCAAAAAACCTTGTCGATACAATTTACGGCGCCGACGTTAGTCTATATATGTAAATCATTGCTGACGAGCATCAAGATTATGCCGATCCGACATATGCACGACTTGTCGCAGAAGCGCAGAAATCAGTCGAGGCAGACCCCGACCTCAGTCGGTACTATTTCAAAAGTGGAATGACTTTCGCATGCAACGGCCAACCTTGCTGCTTCCTTGACATCTGGCAGAAAGGATTGGAGAACTTGAAGATGCGACAAGATCCATCGACGATCATCGAGATGAACACCCCAGAAGAAGTCTTCAGGAGCATACACGGCCCCGCGGCGGAACTGGTTCCTGAAAGCCAGCTCGGGCGAGAACGACAGTGGAACATCGCGTACTGCAACCTGAATGACGCTTTAATCGATGCCACAGAAAGCGTACGGATCTATTATGAGAGATGTCTCGCTGAGCCGTCAATCACGTTTCGATGCGGAACGGCTGTCAGCCGCATAAACAGGAGCAATGGCGTCGCTGTCGGTGTTGTCTTGGAAGATAGCACTGTTATCGACGCAGATGCTACCTTGGTTGCGGCCGGGGCATGGTCCAACAGCCTCGTCGATCTGCAAGGACTGATGTCTTCCTCGGCTATCGAAGTGGCCTGGATCAAGGTGACCGAGGATGAGACTAAGAAATGGAAGAATATGCCCATCACAACAAATCTGAGTACTGGTTTCAATATATTTCCTCCGTACAATGGCGAGATAAAGTGCCTTCGACGGTCTCCGGGTTACCGCAACACGGTTACCATCCGGCATCCGGAGGATGATTCAAGGATGATCGAGATATCTCTCCCGCGGACAATTGTCACAAACCCTGAGGATGTAATCCCCGCTGAAGCCGAGGACGCCCTGCGAGACAATCTGCGGGAGCTCATGCCGTCCTTGGCCAGCCGGGAATTTGACCGGACAAAGCTTTGCTGGTAAGACTTGAGCAGGAGTTTTCCCACATTATATTCAAATAGCTGATGTGAGTTAGGCTCTCCCAAACTCCAACGACTGACTTTATCATCGCGCCACATCCTCATATTCGAAACTTGCACGTCGCAACAGGAGGATCAGGCCATGCGTGGAAATTTCTGCCGATTATAGGCGACATGGTGGTGGACTCCATGGTAGGACAGCTGCAACCGGAGTTGGCGGAGAAGTGGGCTTGGGGTCGTCAGGGGAGAGATGGTGTAAACGCCCTGAGAATGGATGGCAAGACAAAAGAGCTGAGGGACGTGGTGCGGAGCAAGTCATAGTCGATGGTCGTCTTTGTCAGTGTGCCTTGTCCAGATGAATGCCATTCAAAAATTCATCTTGGATAAAGTGAAATCTCCAGTCCTATAAAACCCATTACGTAGTACCCAACCTAAGATATGACACGGTATTGGCGGTCCTAGAGATCAGCTTGAAAGAACTGCATTATTATCTTCTCCAATTAAATCAAGTAGACACATAGGCGTAATACTGTGTAGCATTGGCAAGACTCAGTCTAAGTCCTTTCTTCTTGCCGCAAGACGTGCAGAGTGAAGCTCAACAATAATATGGCACGTGCAAACCCAGTCATTCGGAAGCAACTCTTGAATGTTTGAATTGATCTAACTAGCCTATGCTGCAGGTATGAGAAATGCTGAATGCTAGACCTGTTTTATAACAGTCTCCTGTCATGGTTCATAAATAACTACACACCTCTTTAACAGCTTAGCAACGAAGTATAAACTACAAAACTGCCAGGTAGTTTCGCCGCAACCGAGGTGGGTGAGGTGTTGGCATCTGCCAGCGGCTGCCTGCCCCATACTGCAGCCACTCGAGTCTTTCTGGCCATTTGTCTTTGACTTTTGTAGCCACTCTTCATCCCTTTGATATGTTCAATAGCTGGTGAAAACAAGGCAATGCACAGTGGTTTCACTAACTAGCGGTGATCTTAATCGCCCTCATCTTTCATTCCGTTAGAATTAAAGACAATGGAGATAGGTAAAAAGAAATACATATTTGACGATCACTCTCCTCATCTCACCACATCTTTCATAAAGCTAGCTCCACATCTATATTCCGGAGCTTTTTATCGAATCAAATCACGCCAAGGCAGGCTGCTCATCTCTTTTTCCCTAGGCATTGCTTGTTCTACTTAAATTATTCAGGTCCACGGGTACCTACCTACCTACCTACCTTGTAACTAATGTAACACAGCAGCCCTGCATGAAACCCGACCTGTCCACCAGTCTACCTACCTAGGCAGGTACCTGGCACTCCTGTGCACGATGGTGCCAGGGCCAGGTTGTTGTGCCTGTCAGGTCAAAATAAAAGACAACACCGAGGTACCTAAATACTCCGTATTCTTATTACCTGTCCTGAGGAATGTAATCGCCCCGACGAACTGTTCCTGTTCTGTTTTCTATATAGATCAAAATAATAATGGGTACCCAACGCGGATGGACACAATCCCCTCGGATGAAATGCATTAATAGGTAATATTCAATGCAAGACCCATCCATACCGCAAGTGTTGGTGGTGTCACCCGCGACCCGCGAGTCCGGCGACGCCGACACCTGCACTGCAGCCAGGGGCCCAGAACACTCCACTCGATAGCTCGTACTCATCCGGCACTGCAGGGCGCCTGGGTAACGGCACAGTGCTCCGTACAAGGGATGAAACCCCTGCAGTGCTGCATACTCCGTACCCCAGTGCCGGGAGCGTGGAATGGAACTTATATCTCCGATCGCAATCGGCGGACCCACAAGTGACTGAATTAGCAGTCAATGCAAATGACAGATTCGCGTCTCTGGCCCTTGGATCTAATCAGATATGTATGAGGGAGGTGTTAGAGATTGAATGCACTGTATAATATATAACCCTTGCTTGGGAGGGATAGAGGGTTCAAAACCGAGTCCATCAAAATACCACAACGCAAAAAGGAAACCTCCGTTTAATGTCCCCATTCCAGGATTCCGTGAGAAGGCGAGGGAATCTCTAATCTCTCTTCAAGTATTAAGCAATAGAACTAGCATCTAGACTAGATTGAGATCGACAGAGAATTAGAAGTTCATAGACGAGCCAATTGGTAGCCATGGATATGGACCATATTGCAACGTGGTCGCTCAATCTCCAGCCGAATTTCCCGTCAAACCGAGTACGCCTTCCGCTATGCTATGTGGAAATTAAAAAAAGTCTGCCCGTGAAAGATGACAATGGGACGATAGATCGGTGAACTGATGATGAAAAAGGTGAAAAGGGGGAATCTGGTTCACGGCACGTGATGCACCGCCATGAGAGACGACGACGGTCAGCTTTTGCGATTCTCCTCCTCATCGTCGCTGCCCGTGTCCTGCTCATCCAAGGTCATCTCCTCGTCTGAGTCGCTTCCGCCAAAGACGTCGTCATCTGCGTCGCTGTCGACCCAGAAATCTTGGTCGTCGAACTTCTCTGTTGGCTTCTTCATTACCGACTCGTGGGTCGGCATTTCGAAACCCTCGGGGATGTCTTTCTTGGATGCTTCCACATGTTCCCTCACAATCTGCTTGTACTTCTCAGGGTTCTTCCGCAACATCACTCCTGCGTCGACATTGGCGGGGGACGAGACCTCCGCGTCGTCCAGCAGGGACAAGATCGATATGAGGACCGACTCCACTCGCTGCGCGGGAGACCAACGCTCCGCAGCCAACTCGCCTGACATCTCATCCTCCCCCGGCGGATGGAGGATGGATATGCAGAGCCTCCCGTCTTCGTAGATGTTCGGGTGATAGAGCGGTCGGAGGAAACGGAATTCTACCGGTTGAGCATCAGCAATGCAGCGGACAATAGACTTTCATGGCGGTGTGTAGCTACCTGGGGGCGAGTAGGGATAGTTCTTCGGGAAGGTCATGGCCGCCTTGAAGTAGCCCCCGTAGTACATCGAGTCTGGGTTGAGCACGATCAGCGCAACGTTCCAGTTGAAGATGTCATCGTTGTTGAGCTGGGGACCTGCGTGTTAGCCCGATGGATCTCGGCCGCGTATGCGTAACAACCTCACTAGACGAACCTCGATATGGACCCATTTCTCCTGTGATAGGGCCTTGAACTCGTTCATCAAGATCCGCTCCGCCATGGCAGCTCCCGCGTTCGATCTGCTCCCACTGAGTGGTTCACCGCGCCGAGAGGGCAGGCAGACCGGGGGGGGGGGGTTTAGGTTCGTACCCGAGGAGGGGCCGGAGGGTGGAACACAGGATCAAGGATGGCGGGCGGGTGACACGGGAGAGCAGAGAGGGAAGGGACGGATCGTGAAGGTGTTGTCTCGAGTGAATGGCGTTAGTGGCTGATAGGGTTGCAGTGATGCTTATCTTGGAAAGCCCGGGGGGTCAGGTCTGTACGGAGTATTTAGTGGCGATGATGCCTGCGTGTGGAGCGGTGTGCGCTGTATAGCCTGTAAGGAGCTGGACGGAGATATCCTGCGAGTCTCAGGAGTCTCGGGGCTTTTTCGTCATCTGAACCTGTCTGTCTCTTCCTTGGGTCATAGAGCCCCTTGGAGAAGCGAGCAGGCAAGGTGAGGGAGGGATGGGCCGGGCCGTCTTCTGCTGCTGCGGCGGCGCAGATGCGTTGGAGCAGGGATGGGTGTTGGCCATCGATAAGAAGGATAACGACATGGCCAGCGGTGGTCCAGGCGTCTAGCTCATCGGTGACACAATCATTGCTGGGCCCGAGTCAGTGGGAGACGTGCACGAGGGGAGCTCGACATGCACGCGAGGTACCCCGTGCTTGTACACAAGCTACACGGCGGAGATATCAGCCAGCTCTTGAAACTACGAACGCATGAGCGCCCTACGGCCGTCCAGCTGTCCTGTCAGCCTCCCGGCAGGGCGCGCCAGCTCCCGGCGGGGCCTGTCGTGAAGTCTTGAGAGAAAACTCGAAGGGCGCGTTCGGCACGCCGGAGGGTGGGGTCCTGCAAAGGTCGCGCGCGATGCTCACCGCCGGGCGGGTCTCCGGACGCTCACCGTCGTTTGGCGGATGCTTGACCGACTGCGCTGCTCGTCACGCCTTGCCCGCGTCGGTCTGCGTCTCGAGCTGACAGTCTCGACTCTCCAGCCTCTCCAACCTCGGGCGTTTCCTCGTGGCAGCTCCAGTCCCGCGCGTTGCTGCTTCCCCGAGCTTTCCTCTTCTCCGTTCCGTCGTCCTGTCTGCCGCCCATCGGACGGTCTTTACAAACCTTGACGGCGACCTCGCGACAGCCCTCGCAATCTCTCCTGCCCTCCCTGCCATGCCAGTCTTGTCCGGCCTGTCCATCGTGGAAGGCGGTCAATAACGCGAGTTGACGGTCGTGTCTTGCTGCGGTCGCTGTTCTCCAGAGCCCGATGCGACAGGCTTGAGCTCGCCCACGGTCCTCCAGCATCTTTTCTGTCCGCCATGCTGCCGCAATGCCATGGCCCGATTTGGGTCATTGATGATCTATCCCATTGCTTCCAGCGCAAGTAAGTCTGCGGCAGGCTTCTCCCTCCGTGCAGCTTTCTCACGGGAATCGGCAGGTTTCTCCAAGTGACTTTCCCGCTTACCGCCTGTGCCCTCTCCCTCTTGCTCATCCTCTACCGCGTCATCTCTCACCATGTCGGGTCACGGAAGTATCTTGCGTACAAGGCCGTTTCGAGCAGTGCGATGGAACCGGATGGGCCAGAGGACGAGGAGGAAGAGGAGGCTGATCTGATGTTGCACCAGGCAACATCCCAAGCCCTGCAGCCTCAATTCGTGGTGGATCGTCCTCGGGGTGAAGTGGCTCTGGTGACGTTAGAGCTACTTGCTCTGCTGGGGGAGGTTGCCGTCTGCATTGCTGTTCTCTCCACGCACGGCTGGGGACGCTATGGCACCATTCCCGCCGTTGCCAGGCTGGTGTCATGGGCTTATATACTGGTTCTGGTTTCGATCAGGTTCCTGCAGTCGACGATGGGTCTTAATCCCCGGTCATTCCCTCGGCTCTGGAATCATACCGTCGCTCTTTACGGACTCCAGTGGCTTTTTACGGTATTTGTATTCCGCTCGGCAATCATCCACCCGTTGTCGAAACGTGCCCTCGTTTTTACCGTCGCGGAGTTTTCTCTGTCCACGTTTTTATTGCTTATCGCTCTGACCACCCGGAGAGGAAATAAACCGGTGCTCGTTCAATACGAAGATGACCTGGAACCCCCAAGGCATCCGCGGGCCAGCTTGCTCTCCCTGGCGACCTTTTCATGGCTAGATCCCCTGGTCTGGAAGGGTTACAAGAGAACCTTGGAGCTTGAAGACGTCTGGAACTTGACTGTTTCCCAGCAAGCGGCCACCGTCCTGATGGACTTTCGTCAGGCGCAGAGGGCAAACGCCCTGGTCTGGAGGCTCTTGAGGTATTTCCGGGGAATGCTCCTCTTGCAGGGTGCGTGGACGATTTTCGCGAATCTTTTCACATTCATCCCGACCTTGCTTCTCAAAGCAATTCTGGAATATGTTGAAGATCCGAGATCGACTCCACGCAATGCAGCCTGGCTTTACACCATCCTTCTGTTCTGTTCTGGCGTCATTCAAGGCACCGCTGATGGACAGGCCCTGTGGATCGGACGGAAGTTGGGTGTGAAGCTGCGAGCCATCATTATTGGAGAAATCTATGCCAAAGCGCTGCGACGGAAAGCCGGTGCATCGGTCGAGTCGTCCAAAAAAGAGAAAGAGGAACCTGTGAAGGGCAAGAAGACGAAGAAGCTCCTCTCGTTTGGTCGCAAGAAGAAAGCGGAGCTCAGGACTGAAACCGACCTGGGTGGGAAGAAGGAGGAGGCCTCCCAGCAAGCGAATGTGGGAACCATTATTAACCTGATGGCCATTGACTCCTTCAAGGTCAGTGAAGTAGGTGCATATCTCCATTTCCTCTGGGCCAGTGTCCCTGTACAGGTTATCATGGCCGTGACCCTTTTGTACCGGATCCTCGGCTTCAGCTCTTTCGCCGGAATTGCATTGATGATCCTCATGCTCCCTGTCAATCTCTTCATCGCAAGGAAGTTTAGACAAGTACAGAACAAGATTCTGGCAGGAACCGATGCTCGGATTCACTCCACCAACGAAGTCCTGCAAAACATCCGGATCATCAAGTACTTCGCCTGGGAACGGCGCTTCGAAGACATCGTCAATGAGAAGCGAAGAGAGGAGCTGAAATCTCTTCGTCTGCGCTACATTATTTGGTCAGCGGCCGCGACCGTGTGGTATGGAACGCCAATCCTGATCACGTTCACTTCATTCTTCCTCTATACAGTAATCGAAAAGAAAAGGTTGATTCCATCGGTTGCTTTCCCGGCTCTGTCTATGTTTTCCCTGCTTCGCGTGCCCTTGGATCAACTGGCAGATATGGTCGCCCACGTTCAGGAGGCCAAGGTCTCCATCGACCGTGTAGAGGAATTCCTGAACGAGGAGGAGACGGAAAAGTACATTCAGCTGCGCGACAGCAACCCTCCCGGGGAGCCTCCTAAGATTGGTCTAGAGAAAGCCACGCTCACATGGGATGTTTCGAAAGGAGCGTCGCATGACCGGTCTAATGACAGCCTTGCCGATGCGTTCCGTCTGATTAATGTCGACGTGTCGTTCCATGTGGGCAAGCTCAACGTCGTCGCAGGTCCAACTGGCTCAGGGAAAACGTCACTGCTGATGGCGCTTCTAGGGGAGATGAAGCTCCTTGAAGGGAGGGTCCATCTACCAGGAGGAACCGGCAATCGAGCCATGCTTCCTGTGGATCCGGAAACAGGGCTCACTGAAAGTGTTGCGTATTGTGCCCAAGAAGCCTGGCTCGTCAATGATACGATCAGAGAGAATATCATTTTTGCTTCGCCCTTTGACAAACGGCGGTACAACGCCGTGATCAAAGCTTGCGCTCTTGAGCGTGACCTCGCCATCCTCGATGCTGGCGACCAGACCCTCGTCGGAGAAAAAGGAATCAGCCTTTCTGGTGGTCAGAAACAGAGGATCTCTCTCGCCCGTGCCATGTACAGCAGAGCCCGACATCTTCTTCTCGATGACTGCCTCAGCGCTGTGGATTCGCACACTGCAAGGCACATTTTCCAGGAGGCAATCATGGGGCCGTTGATGATGAATCGGACGTGTATCCTTGTCACACACAATGTGGCCTTGACAGTGCCCCACGCCGATTACGTTGTCGTCCTTGACAACGGCAGAATCGCCATGCAAGGTCCTCCTGACCAGGTTGCGGCCTCAGGCGTCCTCGGCGATGAGTTGCTCAAGTCGAGGCCCTCTTCCAGGGAAGGCTCACAGCTTGTATCCCGCGTGCCATCTGACCTCGAAGAGCATCAGAAGGCAATGTCGAATGGAGAGCCATCTAATTTGAATGGCTCGGCAAATGGAACAGCCTCGAAGGATCAGAAGGATGAAAGTTCAAGGCCCAAGCTGGTGGAGGCCAAGGCAGTCGGGAGCGTCAAATGGTCAACCGTCAAGATGTATCTTAATTCCATGGGCCCATGGTACTACTGGATTGTGGCCGTTGCGGTATTCTGCGCTCAACAGCTTGGTTCGGTGTCGACGAACGTCTGGATCAGACAGTGGGCGAATTCCTATCACACTGAACAAGTTATGCCGGACGTTGCTGGTCGATATGCAGCTCTTACAAATTTCAAGTTTCCATCCTTCATCTCCGGGAATGTGCCACAGACTCACTCGTGGAACGCTCATCAACTCAACACGCATCCGGACGCTCCAACTGGCGGTGATGTTCAAGTCTCGTACTACCTTGGCATTTACGCCTTGCTTGGTCTGGCGTATATAATGATCTCTATGTCTAGGGAGGCTGTCCTCTTCTGGGGCTCGCTGCACGCTTCGTGGAGGATCCACGAGCGCCTACTGAAGGCTGTTCTGCATGCGAAGTTCAGATTCTTCGACTCAACCCCCCTGGGTCAACTGATGAACCGTTTCTCGAAGGATGTCGAAGCTGTTGACCAGGAAGTTGCGCCTGTCGCGATCGGCATGCTTCACTGCTGTGCATCGGTCATCATGATCGTTATACTTATTTCGGTCATTACACCGGGCTTCCTGATTGCAGGACTCTTCATCACCCTAGTCTTTTCGGCCCTCGGAGCGGTCTATCTGAATGCTTCTCGGGACTTGAAAAGGCTGGAGTCTGTCCAGCGAAGTCCTCTGTACCAGCAGTTTGGCGAGACACTGAATGGCATCGTCACTATCCGTGCATATGGTCATGAAACACGATTCCTTGCGGACAACCACCGCAGAATAAACGCATACAATCGCCCACACCTATATCTCTGGGCTAGCAATCGCTGGCTCGCATTCCGAGTGGACTTGACGGGTGCGCTGGTGTCTTTCTTTTCAGCCACATTTGTGCTTCTGAACATTGGCAGGATTGATGCAGGTGCTGCTGGGCTTTCATTGACATACGCAGTCACCTTCACTGAGAATATTCTTTGGCTTGTCCGGTTGTACTCTGAAGCCCAACAGAACATGAATTCCGTCGAGCGGGTTAAAGAGTACCTTGAGGTGGAACAAGAGGCGCAAGCGATCATCCCCGACTCGCGACCACCTCCGAACTGGCCCTCTAAGGGTTCACTGACATTCATCAACTATACTACTCGCTACAGGCCTGATCTTGAACCCGTACTCAAGAACATCACTTTCTCGGTACTCCCGGGCGAGAAGGTTGGAATCGTTGGTCGTACAGGTGCCGGAAAGAGCTCTCTTGCCCTCGCTCTTTTCCGTGGCCTGGAGGCTGAAAAGGGACAAATTATCATCGACGACGTGGATATTGGCAAAATAGGACTGCAGGACCTGCGGGAGGCGATGACTATCGTCCCTCAAGATCCCACCCTCTTTACGGGGACTATCCGTAGCAACCTCGACCCCTTTGGCCTGTACACAGATGAACAGATTTTCACGGCTCTTCGCCGTGTACATCTTATTGGCAGCGCCGCATCGGGATTAACGACACCCCACAGTCCTAGCAACCTCTCAGTCTCTGACAGCGCTTCCCCAGTGCCTAACGGGGCCGATAACACTGCCTCTGCGTACCAAGACAACAAGAACATCTTTCTCAATCTAGAGAGTCCGATTTCAGAGTCCGGTTCGAACCTCTCGCAGGGGCAGCGTCAGCTTCTCTGCCTAGCACGGGCGCTTCTCAAGAATCCGAGGATCCTGATGATGGACGAAGCTACGGCGTCAATAGACTACGCTACCGACGCCAAAATCCAAGAGACACTGCGAGAATTGAAAGACAGCACTATAATCACAATTGCCCACCGACTGCAGACGATCATCGATTATGACAAGGTGCTCGTCTTGGACCATGGCGAGGTCGTCGAGTTTGACCATCCATGGTTGTTAATCAACAAAGAAGGCGGGATCTTCAGAGGCATGTGCCAAAACAGCGGCAACATGGAGGCTCTTCTTGAAGGGGCTAAGAAGGCTTGGGAGCAAAAGAGGCTTGTCGATGATTCCTAAAGTTAATAGCACATGCCATGAGTATAATGTCGTGTAGTCTAATGTCTTTACAACTTTTTTCGACGTTTTGTATCCTCTGCTAACGTTTGGATCCACCAATGGGCTTTTGAAGGTTGTTTCTGGGAGGCTCTAGTGCTTATGTTTTACTAGTCGTTTGCAGCTGATCAGGCGTAAAAAAAATGCGGTCTTTCAGTTTCGAAGAGGCTTTTCCCTACTTTTGTACTAGCCATTTATCAATCTCCTGGTCAGATGCTGAATGGGGGTGAACACGGACTTACCAAAAATGTCCTCTCCTAGATTTGCATCTTGTATAGAGATAGACGGATGTAGACAAGAGTGAGAATCATGATTCTGACTATCTTAAAAAGTCTTTCCGTTACTTTCATGTTGAGCTCCTCTTGTCAATATCACCGTGAGTATATTCTATTGCAGATCCTTCAAGTCAGTTGTTTTTATGTGTCCTGAAGTTCCATATAATGCCCGTCGGCTATGATTGCTGTACCTTGTGTAGTTTTCAAAAGACTCGAGATCGCTATGCTTCTATGCTACTGGATAGATTGCTAGTACATGGTTCTTATAAATTGCAATGGAATACGTACTATGTATGTACATTAGGCAGGTGATTTCAAGGCTTGATCGAAAGAGTACAGTAGAGATTCATTGATCATTTCCATTCAACGTCTGAAGAAGCAGTCATCGCCAAGATTCCTCACTTAATCGTTCATAAAGATTTCTATGCCTCTATTCCCCATGTTCAACCAGCCAAGGCAAATTGGACGTAACTCGATTCTTTCTTCGAGAGTATTGGAATCCGGTACCACTTACTCGCTTCGCCACGAGCACCACAGAGCACGAAATGGATAGCACAGGCGAAGGAGTAGTCTTTACGGCATCCATCTGCTAGAAATACCCCGAATGTAGCATCTTTCAGTCTGCGTAATGGCTAAAGGTACATACATGTATGCCTAGTTCGCATTTTAATTCATAAGTAGTAGCTTCCATTGAAAAGGATCATATGTATTCATACATGCCCCGCATTACTGCATTTAAGTTGTCAATCATTTATTTGTAGACATTTTGAACCAGTACCTGCATATCTCCCATCCACCCCCACACCCAGTAAGTCAATCTGTGACCCATACTGCGTAACCAGTCTGTCGGCATAGGAATCCAGTCACATTCAACCCGCCTGTCACGCAAGCCCGAACCAAGCTCTCCTAATCGCTGTCGTCAAGAAGATTGAATTTGGCTGGAGTACTCTGCTTTGATTGCTTCGTGGGCGAAACTTGGGCATTGAAATAGTCGACGTATCGCTCCCTGTATCCGCCTTTGCCATCAGGGACACGTCTGACCTTCGGAGTATTGGGGACGCTTTGGCTTGACTCCATTTTCTTATCGTCTCCTCCAAACAGATCATTAAACGCCTCGTTGTCTAGCTGTTTTTTCATCTCTTCTGCGGCCATGTCTTGGGCTCTCGCCGAGAGTAACGCGTCCTGTTTCTTTGCGCCGCCGTTGGCAAAGTCATGGTAGCTCTTGATCGCTGCTTGCTCTCGTTCGCTTCTGATCATGGGGTTTGCTCTGCGGGCGGGACTGGAATTGTTGGACTTGGATTGGTTTCCGTCTTGGATGGTAAGCCCCTCGATGGCAGGAGGGTCGCTGTTGCATTCACAAGAGCAAGGAAGCCCCGCGGAACAAGGCTGTTGGCAGCGGTGTCCGCAAGGAAGAGGTGTGCCACAAGTCTTATTGCAGCTGACATTTTCATGGGAGAAGCTGATGACAATCAGTATTACAGGGTCATACTATGTAGCGCATGATACGATGGAACAATTGGAGATTGTCTTACCTGTGGCAACGAAGCTCACACTTGTGGCCGCATGGCAAAGTCTCACCACACATCCGTTCGCATCCCCCATTGATGTCATTCCACTGTTCCGGCTCTATAATGATTTATGTTAGCAGGTATATACTAGTTATCTGAAGGGGAAGGGGCATAACGCACTGCTAATAAAAGTTTTATTTCCGTGTTTGACACACGTCAACGGCATACTGAAGCCCAACCGACGCTTCCTTTGATCATCGCCCCCCATGATCTTGACAATCTCCCACCAAAGAGGATCCGCGAGAGCCATCGTTGCGCCGTTACCAAAGATGTACAATCCGCGCTTGGCTCGCGAGAGCGCGACGCAGACCCTGTTCTCCACGGAGACGAACCCGATTTTTCCCTGTTCACTGCTTCTGACCAGTGAAAGCAGAACCACTTCGTTTTCTTCGCCTTGATATGAATCAACGGTTACCACCTTGACATACTGGCCCTGAAGGTACTGATGATCTTTTAGGAGCTTCAATAGCTTCTTCCTCTGCCCGTTGTAGAACGTCAAGATCGTTATATGATTCACCGGAACGCCATTGAAGACTAGATAGAGGAAAAACCCGACGATCATTTGCGCCTCGGCCTCGTTGTACTTGGAGGAAAGGCTATCAGAGCTTTCCGGCCACGAATGGCAAAAGAAGAACGACCTGATATCTCCCATTCCCGGTATATTTGGACGGTTCAGAACTGATGGATGGTCCTGGAGATTGTCATAGATAGGGCTGAGTAGCCTGCGAATTTCGGGATCCATTCTTCTCTGCTTGGTTAAGGTCCTAAAATCGATGCCGTTGTGGACAAGTCTCTCGAACATGGATATGTTGAGAAAGAAGGGCTCGCCCTCGAGCTCTTGAACCGCACAGTGCCCTTGAAGCTGTTTGTGATCACCCACAAGGATCAGATGCTCGAGAGATTCGACGCAGGCGACGGCGACAGGTGCTTCTATGACTTCTGCCGCTTCTTCTATCAAGATGATCTTTGGTTTAAGACTCGAAACCAGAGCACGGTACTTGCTCAATCCTGTGGTCGTCATCCCAACCACTTTTGCTTGCTCGAGAATAACGGAGTCCCTCTCCCATTTTCCAGTTTGGAGTTTCACGCAAGTTTTATTATAGGCACTCAGGAGCTCGCGGAAGCGTGAGAGAACCTTCTCCTTGGCGAGCTTCCGAAGGGTATTGTAAACAGCGCCACGCGCGTTGACTGGTACCTTCCACAGGTCACGACGCTTGAGGTGCGTCTCCATTATGGCCTTCTCAGAAACGGATGGAGCTCCACGTCCAACGAAGCCCTCCTTCAGATATGTAAACTGGCCTTTGAGGGTTTCAAGATCTTCGTCTTCGATGCCTTGTTCAGCTTCGAGCTCCTTGAGTTGTTCATATTCCAGATCTATCTCATCTTCTTCGAATCCAAAGTTTTCTTCTTTATAGGTAACCTCAAACTTCACGACAGCGTCGCCAAGCCAAGTCACCATGGGATCGTCTTCGTTATTGTAGCCGGAACGCACCCAACCTTCTGCACCCTTCTGGAGCAGATCATACTGGGCTTGTGTTAAGAGTTTCAGCTTCAAGAAAAAGGAAGCTGGAAGTGGAGTTCCAGAGTTCTCTTGACCAAATGGTTTGAGAAGGTCTGAGATCGTGTTAATGAGATCCTTCAGCTCCTTTATTGCCGGTCCTAAAAAGCCGTCCGGAATACTCGGCACCGGCTCCTTGCGCCGGATCTCAAAAGGCGTACGTTTCTTGATTTCGGGATCCGTGCTTCTTCCCCCAAGACGAATATAGTTACTTTCAAACATGGAGATATGGTTAAGAAGCTGATCTAGTGCATGATTGGTCTGGGCAGCGACTATGACAGGAGGATCTCCGTCTTTCATATTGGAAAGGATGATCTTTAGGGCAACGACGGAGATATGGGTTTTTCCAGTGCCTGGTGGTCCTTGGACAATAGACAGCCTCTTCGTCAGTATTTGATTCAGGGCATCCCATTGTGATGCATCCAGGACGTCTGTGGGAACCGGCGGCCAGCTCGCGAGCAGATCGATCTTGCTGTGCTCCTCGTCGCAACTCAGAGCCGATGATATATCAACGACTGGATTGTCATTGACATATTCAGGGGCATCTAAGACGGGGTTAAGATGGCAGATGTGGTCTGCAAGAGGAAAGCTACACGACATTAGAACGATGAGTACAACATGGAACGGAGTGCTAACCTTTCCCTTGTCATTTTCTGAAGAGCAGTCATAGTATGCCTGGCCGCCTCATAGTAGCCAGTCCTTGCTTCCACCATAACCCATTCCATCTGGGTATCAAAGTCCGCATCTCCAGAACGAGCGAAGAATAGATCAACTTCAGGTGGTTGCCGTTTCACTCCTTCCAAGGGCCTCGCAGCAACTACGGCAACGATACATTGCGATCGAAAGAAGTCGTTCGCCGGAGACAGTGCAACAATTGATCCACTCATCAAACGCCCGGAGTATTCCCACACGATATTTTTCCCAGCACGTGCAGTTGAGAACTGAACCTTTACGGCTATCCCTCTATGAGCGAAGGTTAAACCAGTAATGTGAACCTAAGAGAACTTGCAGGTTAGCATACAAGTATAATAAAGAAAGCCACATGACAAAGCGCTGACCTTCTCATAGATACAGACAGCTGACGAGTCCATCATGTGTGGATCATCCCTCACATAGGCAACCGCGTCTCTCAATGGCGCAACTGCATCCTCCCTGAGTAGATCGTAGTGCGCTTTCAGGTACATGTCCCTGGATGGCCAGGGACCGAATATCTGGTTTGGTATCAAGGAGACATATTCACTGTCCTCTGCTTCCTCTATTCCCAGAATCTCATCACTGGTAGGGAGTTCGGGTCTGGAGACCCATCCTTTTTCGTTTGCCAACGCGTCGGCCTTAGCGACATATTCCCTTATGTTTTCATTGAGTGTAGGAACGACACCAGTAGGCTCGGCTAGTATTGGCCCATGAAGTTGATACAAAGCATGAAACAGGTTAACGCCTTGCGCCTGCAGCGAATTCATTGCTGAAATGAGATTGTTAGAAGAGCTGCAGATAAACAAGGTTCAGAGGATCTGGGCTCTCTCCAGAGGCGCACAAGAGACAAAGGTTGATCAGGGAAAGCCTGTCGAATGAGGGGGCAGGCAAGCTTCGAGAGAAGTTTCGGAACTATTGGGGTAAGAGATGGAGAGCTGAAGGTTGACAGGGAAAGGGGGAATAGGAAGAAGTGGGTTGCGTACTGTTTCAAACGGCAGATGCTTGTGAGAGTTCTGATAAAATAGGTGCCAGTGTGCGGTTGCAAATGCAGTCACTGAGAATCTGCGGGGAACTGCACGGGGAAATCCCTCAGCAAGGCAATATGTCGCTGTCACCCGATAAGTATAAGCCTGGTGAAAAAGAAGCTGTGCTTATCTGGATGCTCATTCACGGATTGTCCAGCGGCCTTGCCTTTGTCTGGTGCACTGAAGAATATGAACGCATACGGATCGACACGTGGTTGAGGTGAAAGGTCTGAGCAACGCAAGGTGAGAAATTCATCATTTTTCCATTCACAGCTTTCAATACGTCTAATACCTTATTCAACCTGCTTTCAGTGTGCACAATTATACCATGAGAAATCCTAGAGCAGGTAATTCCAAGCATCCTAAACCACTCAAACCACGCAGGTCGGCCGATCAATTCTGGCAGATCTTCATTGTTACTGACATCAGGAAACACAGACATATACCGTAATCAAATACCCATTGAGATGCTTGTGGATCTTGTAAATTGTTTCCCTCTGAAGCATCTAATTAACAACTATATACCTCATTCTGGCCAGTGAGTCGCGTGCTCAAAGCTCATGATAAGATACTGGGGAGATATGTTGCCTCATAGTCGCCGCAGAAGTCTTTATGAACAGGTATCCGGTCCGAGGCAAGAGCAATGAGGGTAGCGCAAGATAAAAGGCTTGACAAAGGAAATATGGTGGAGAAACTGAGACTTGGGCTTCACACGCTGTTCTCCCTGAGCACGTCGTTGCAAACAGCAGCCACAAAAATAGTACAATAGAAGCAACAGATGCGCCTGTTTCCAGCCTGAGGCTTTTCCATATAGGATGGGACAACAATCAGGAAAACAAGCATGCAATGCCAGGTTATCTATCGGATAACCACTTCTCTGGACCTCGGAATAGGACCGTAGTGACAAACGACCGACTTTGGGACCCTAAGCTGCTCTTTGTTCGTTTCTCATGCAACTCAGGCCCGGTCAGGTACCAATGTGGTTAGAAGCCACACCCAGGGACAATCACCACTGGAAGTGAGTTAGATAGATACTACCTAATGCAGGTATCATGTCTCAAACCGGAGGAATTCAGCATACTAACTACGTTACATCTCTAGTATGCTCAAGTGGTTAAGAAGCTCGCAAGAAATCCCACCCCGGATAAGTTTCCAAAAAGGACTAATGGCAAAATTTAAAAAAGATGCCAGATACGCATTTGCCAAGTCTGAAGGCAGATGGGATATCAGACATCGCGTTGTTCTGCGTTCGAAAGACCAGGGAAACGGTCATGCTGGATAGTGGATGACTAAGCAGAACTAAAGGCGGCCTAGGCCGGCGGTGGAGCAGGCTTGACCTCTGGGGAAGGCACTGCGGGCAGCTCAGCACTCTTGACGTCCTCGAGATCCCAAAGACTTTCCGGAGTGTAACTATCCAAATAGTCACAAGCATTGTCTGAAATTCTGTATAGCTGGCTAACCATCCCCCGAGGCCATCTGTGAAGAGCCGTCGCGGATGGCCGTGTGATCTATATCGATAGTATGTCCTCATGAAGGACCGCAGTGCATGTCTGAGTAACTCTATCGTTGCGCTTGTCGCGTCGACGTCGTCCAAAGGAGCAGTGTCCTGCGTACGATCGATTCGGGAAGTTTCCTCCTCCTTGTACCGGTGTCTCGAGTTTCAGCACATTGGCAGAGTGAGCTGAAGCAGACCAATGCGACAATGCCCTCAATTGCGGAGGACGATGACGATCGCGATCTTGCGGGTGAGTCTTGTGTCTTTTGCGCCACAACATACGGGCGCTAATCAGATCTGTTCCAATCAGGATCGCAAGATGGGAGTTCGGACAATGATATGGATGATACCATGAGAGATGTGGATGACGGAGATGGCGACGAAGCTGATGTGGACGTCGAACCTGATCCCGAGCCCGACAGCCCTTCCAACACCAGCCAGGTATCTGAAGGCATTGGCGGAGCCTCCCAGCAGAGCGCAGCACCCCCCATAAGCTCACCCGGTGCGAATGTGGTATCGGATCCGATTTCGGTTTTCCGCCCTACTGTACGTCCGGAAGCCCTGACGGCCACAACCTATGACATTGTCCCTACAACCGCGGCTCCTCACAGTACTTCCATTAATGCTGTAACGGCAACGGCAGATATGAGATGGGTATTTAGTGGAGGGTCAGATGGCTATGTGCGAAAGTTCAACTGGGTGGAGTCAATCAACAGCAAATTAATGTTGACTGTTGCTCAACGGCACCCCTTTGTTGACAGCGTGATCAAGGCAGGTGTCCTGATGACGTATTGGGAGAACATGGATGGAAACGTCCTCTCACCGGTCTACTCCCTGGCGTGTCACAGCCAGGGTTTGTGGATACTCACCGGCCTTGAGTCTGGCAATATTCGTCTACAAACGGTCCGCCATGAGGAGGGCAAGGAGATTGCGGTCCTTCAAGGACATACCTCCGCAGTTTCGGTTTTGACCCTAACGCCGGATGAGAAGTCGCTACTCTCAGGGAGCTGGGATAAAAAGGTTCTGGATTGGGATCTAAACGTCGGCCAACCCAGACGCGTGTTCGGAGCAAGTGCCGGGCAAATTTCAGCTATACAGATACGCCCAGAGTCAAGCATACCTGTTCCACAGGATACCATCGAGCCTCCACAGCCCAATGGTACTTACTCATCGAACAATGCCGCAGGAAGCTTTGGCTTCATGAACGGCCTGGATGATGGGAACCAGGACATATCTTGCGCCGCGAACGCGCAGGCGGGGTCTCCAGCAGACTCCCTCTTCGGAGGAACTGATTCGTTATTTGGAGATGCAGACGGTGGAGCTCCGTCAGGCGATGCTTTTGGTGTTAATGAAGATGACGAACTCAGCCGTGCTCTTTCAAATGGCGCCCAGCACTCTGAAGAAGACGCCCATGGAGAGCCTGATAATCTGAACCAACCAAACGGTGTACAAGATCCCAATCTCCCGTCCATCGAACCGTCCACAGATGCTGCTGCTCCGGATCAAGGGGCAAGCTCCATGGCCACAGACCTTACTAACGGAATATCGGAGCCCGCAGTCAATGGTCTCCCTCACGCTGAGCAGTTGGAACCACCTTCTATGACCCAGGACAGCTTCCAACCGTCACAGCCCGAAACAAACATTATCACAGATAATGTTTTCCTTGCTTCATCCATCGACGGTACGATACGTGTCTGGGACAGACGACAACCAGACCCGGTTGCCCGCATCAGCCCTCGCAATGTCCCGCCATGGTGCATGAATGCGTGCTGGTCCCCGGACGGTAACTATATTTATGCCGGCAGGCGGAATGGAACCGTTGAGGAATTCAGCTTACACAAAGGCCTGAAGAGCCCGGTGCGTGTGTTCAAGTTTCCTCAAGGAAGCGGGGCCGTGACTGCACTCCAGGCCATGCCTAACGGGCGACACCTTGTCTGGTAAGTATCACCAAACCGTCGCTTCTATCTAAATCCTCAGGTATATTTACTGACCAAATCCGCTGCAGTGCATCGCACGACATTCTCCGCCTCTACGACCTCAAACACGACGAGTCGTCACGCAACGCGATCACACCCTTCCTCATTATTCCGGGACATCGCACTGGTGTCATCTCACAATTGTACCTAGACCCTGCGTGCAGGTTCATGATCTCCACGAGTGGAAACCGAGGCTGGGATGGTAACACCACCGAAGTTCTACTCGGATATGAGATCGCCATTCCGTGACGATCGCATTTTTCGTTTCTTCCATTCATCTTTTGTCATTTTTGAGTATATTATATTATGTGACTATATTTTTATGACGCTTATAGCATATCGAGTTTCTGCATGTGTTTCTGTGCGCTGTGCCGCCATAGCGGATGATGTCAACAGCGCAGAGTTGATTCCCATTGACATTATAGGTCGGTTCATAGAGGTTTAAAGAGGCAGGCTAGCTGCAAAATATAACATATGTATGCGTACATATCTCTTTCCTGCCTCTCCTTGAATTGTTAAATTTCATTTCTGCATGTTGGTATCGTGTCTCGTCCATGGGAGATGTTTCCAGGCGAAATATCACAGGCAAGCATGGCTGCAGATTCCTGTGAAAATGGAAAAAAAACTCATAAATTCGTTTCCATCATTATTCCTTGCCTGTTGACCCATACTATATATACATTTCCATTTCCACTTGGGAAAAGCCAAACATAAGGGAAGTGCCGTCATGATTTCCGACCAGGAACCTTTTATGATACCTATATCCAAAATGAAATGAATGCCCTCTTTTATGCAATGTCCAGACATCCGATGCGTAAACCAAGTCCAGTCCCCAATGAAAACGTGACATGGAGAAGAAATTCTAAAGTAAGAACGTTGATACCGTCATAAAAGAAGTTTAACTAATCGCCTTCCAAATCAAGACCCTCGCACACCTCATTCTGCTGCGCTCTCCAGGTGCCGAACAACGGATTTCCCTTCCAGCGGACATGTCCGTCGTCATCCTGCTCGAAGAACACGTACGCCGGCTGACGCTCAGCATCGCCGACATCATCAGCACCGACGCCACCAGGACCAGTCACTAGACCTCTAAATTCAGGAATCGCCATATTGGGAACATGCGTCCTAGCCTCGACATGGTCGCCCACATTATTCACCGCAATCAGGTACACCGGCGGCAGCGCGGCCTCCCTGTCTGGTCTCAGCGGCATCGGGCTCCATGCCTCATTGTTATACGACTCGGGCCTGTTCCTGTCATGCTTCAGCGGCAGCGGCCGCGAGAGGAGAAAGAGGTCCAGCTTCTTCGCGTCTAGCAGCAGCCCCGGCGTCCGCAGATACAGCACGCTGTCGTACTGCAGGAACTGGATCTGGCCCAGGCGGAGCAGCCTCGAGTCTGTAGGTTCATAGCCGCTTTTGGTCGCTGCGGACATGTCAATTGGAAGGAGCCAGATGTTGTATTTACTGCTGGCAGACCGGAGCAGTGAGAGGGCCGTCGACACGCCCTTGGAAGCGGGGGTCATGACATCCCAATCCTGAGGGTACATGAAGAGACGGTCCTGGACCGCGGTGCCGCTTTCGGCAAGCCGTTTGAAGAAGAGAATGGCTGAGCAGATGTTGGAGGGGTCAGGGGTGGAGAGGAGTTGGAGATAAGCATAATTACCTCCTTTCCCCGCCGGATTGGTTTTTCCACCGTTTGATTCTAAATCGGCCAGGATATTCTGGCCTGTTACTCCGCCATATTTCAGATCGGAGAGATCGCCCTGCCCATCTTTCTGCGACTCATAGATGTCATTATGCACTCCATTTCTCGGCATAAACGACCGCGCAGCTGACGTGGGAGCCGGATTTCGCAGAGCATCCTGGATGCTGCGCACAGACTGCTGCTGCAGGACATATCCGGAAAGGAAAAGGAGGAATGTGAACATGCACACCACACCCGAGGAGAGAACGACAGAAACCGTAGAGGACGTTAGAAGCACCATGGCTGTAGTATAGAAGTGCGTGCGTGCATGTGTCTGGTAAGGGGACGGGACCCGAGATCAGCGCACAACACAGAACACAGCAAGATCTAAAAATTGAGGAGAGATCAGCAGCAAAAATATGTTCATAGATAGTCCATAGGACATAAACTCATAGCTAAGATCGTAGCAATACCTTCTTGCAGCGGTTGGATGCAGAAACCATCCTTGTGCACCTGCGACGTCCGACGTCCACCCGCGGTGAAACAAGGCCTGCCAGAATGCAGTGGCATCTCGGGCTGTGTTTATTTGCGCCCGTTGTCGGTGCGACTATCGATAACCGTGCTGCTTTTGAGGCTTGGGCGGTGTGGCGCTGTGCCAAGCACAAGGCACGCTCTCAACACCAAAACTTCGCTGCCTTTACTGTGCAGACAAGCTCCCTGCAGCGCACTGCTCCGGCCCGGGAACCGATCGTGTTGCTTTCTGGCAATCCCCAAGCTCTCTTGTGCCTTTTCTCTCGTTCATGTCCTACTGTCAAGCATTGAGCTTGCATTGCCACTAAGCCTGGTCGCGCTGTCAGCATCTAACCTGCCTCCTTAGCTCGAAAACTCACAGCCAACTCGATCCTCCTTCATCCCACAAAGATACCACGAATTCACGAACATCGATCAATTGGTTAGCAGCAGTACGACAGAAAAAAGGAGTAGGATAAGATAAAGTGAACAGGAGACACCATGACCACCCACCGCGCAGACGCGAGCGCTCTCCTCGACAACCGTGGCTACTCCGGCCCTCTCATCCGAGGCGTGAATCCCGCCACCCTCTTCGAAAAGGCCGTGCGTGATCGCATCACCGACTCATACTACTGGAAGGAGCAATGCTTCGGTTTGAATGCCGCCACGCTCTGCGACCGCGCGGTCGAGCTGACCTCCATCGGAGGTACCTACGGCGCAAGCCAGAAGCCGACCCCGTTCCTGTGCCTCGCGTTCAAGATGCTCCAGCTCGCGCCCGAGCGCGAGATCGTGCTCGAGTACCTGAACTTCACCGACCCGGGTAGCGACGGCGAAGGCGGCGGTGAGGACGCCGAAGAGGCCCGCGCGAACGGCGTCGTCAAGGCCCGCGGCGACTTCAAGTACCTGCGCGCGCTGGCGGCCTTCTACGTCCGGCTCACCTTCGACCCCGTCGACGTGTACAAGACGCTGGAGCCGCTGCTGCTCGACTACCGCAAGCTGCGCCGGAGGGTGCGCGACCGCTTCGTCCTCACCACCATGGACCAGTTCGTCGACGAGCTCCTGACCAAGGACCGGGTCTGTGCGACCAGTCTGTGGAAGCTGCCATCGAGGCAGCAGCTCGAGGACCTGGATCTGTTGGAGGAGCGGGTGAGTCCGCTTGCGGCGGAGCTGGAGGAGGAAGAGGAGATGGAAAGAGAGGGCGACAAAGCGGAGGAGGCGGCGGCCGCCCATGACAGTGATAGGGCTTCATCGAGGCACAGCTCCGAGGACTGAATATATTGGTTGTTGAATCTAGGACTGCCACTACCGCACGTGCTCCTTCTTTAGGCGCTGGGAGCTCTTTCAACGAGCTGCAGTAACCTCGGGCTACGCTGGGCCTTTTCTCAGCCATCGTCTCGTTCCAAACAGACAAGGGACACACGCCAATCCCGCTGCGACGAAACTCTGAGCCTCGTCCGTTTCTGAAAGGAAACGGCATCGATACCTCAGTTTCATCGTCTCCACGCACGGCCGCCTTTCAGGCTGTAGCAGCGGTGCTCTACAGGTCCAATCTCTCGCGAAGAACAAGGAGTCTTCCTCCCGCGGCTCCCCCAACGTCGCGGATCATCTTCAACAGGCTCGCCTAACCTCCGACCAGAATTGTGGGCTACTACATGAAGACAAAATACCGCGTTCCGTCCGGGTGGAGAATTAAGTGACTCTCCGGGAGATTTCCCTCGAGATGTACACACTGGATATGTATCTACGAAGGATACTGGTCCAAAGGGGGGAAAATCTTTATTGAGGAGAAAGAAATAATGTCCAGACTCGACTTTCTCAACTCTGGAATCGACAACAAAGCACAAGAGAAACTAGGCAGTCTGCAAGCTGTATAGCATGTGAAGCAGATCTTCACCACTATATAGAACTACTCTATACTTAATGATATGACCAGTCAGTGTCATTCATTCTTTTTTTCATTTCAGAATGAGCCATAGTAGATTCTGTAGAACACAAGAAATCAGTTGTATCGTAGGCACTTAAATGTAAATTGCACAAACAGAATATCCAACCGAGGACTACAGTGTGCCACCAAACACCAGTAAAAGGAGATATACATCAAGGTTAGAAACCTGGCACCGCCCAAGAATTCTAGAGGCTATATGTAGAAGGGAGGCCGGGTAGCCTTAGGCCTCACTCTCAAAATATGGAGAACTCAGACTAGAACCCCTGTTGGCGACGCCACTTCTCCTCCCAGCCCCTGAAATACGGGCTCTCATCGAGCGTCGCGACCTCCCAGTCCTTCTCGACGAGCCCATTCTCCACCTGCTCCCTCGCCCACTCCTCCATCTTCGGCAGCACGACGTGCTCCACGTGCCAGGTGCCCTTGTACTGCATCAGGTTGCTCTTCCCTTCCTTCAGGATCCTCGCAACGAGAGCAGGCACGCCCGGTTCGTCGCGGAACTCGGTCACGGGCGTGAAGAGCGCCTTGAAGTTGAAGACGACGGCGCCGGAGAGAGGCAGGCGGCGCAGTGTCTGCCAGTCAACACGGAGGTAGCAGTCGGTCAGGCGAAGGTTCGGGTTCTGCGAAAGGCGGTGCACCTCGTGCGGGTCGCCGGGTGGCATGTACAGAGGCTTATCAACCTCCAAACCCCAAGAGCCACGCTGGATGGGCTTGTCGGTGGGCATTTTGGCGAAGAAGCTGTATAAAGCTTGATGTTAGAAAGAAATATAGCCCGGCAATCTCCCCATTGCAGGTGGACCTCTGATCTGAAGAAGGGTATGGTTTGTATGTACACACCGATCCATCGAGAACTGCATCTTCTCTTTGTAGTCCGGAACGGGCCCATGGATCTGGTGAAGCTGAAGCCCGATTTTCATCCCAATGTTCCACCCCAAAGATGAACAGATCACGCCAGCCCGGAAGAAGTAGAAGCCTGTCACATCATCCCGCATCATAATCGCAAAGTCTTCGGGCACATTATCCATGAGGATTTCCAAGGGATGCTTGGATCTGATGTCCTGTTCCGTGCCGAGAATCCCATTCTTGAGGATGCGGTTGTCCACCAGGGAGAAGTACTGCGGATACCGGGCGCAGATGAACTGCAGGACCATCTCCATGAGCTCCTTGCAAGCCAGCTCAGATCCAGGGAGATAACTAAGTACCGCTTTTCCGTGTTTAGCATAGAGCTCCCTGCGCTGTGCAATCCGAGCCCTGTAGGTGTTTTCAAGCTCAATCCACCAATCCGTTTCCATCTTCGAGAGGGCTGTATATAAAGGAAGCAAAGTCAGTCCATCCAAGCTTGTTCAATTCTCTCTCGCCTAGTGACGAATAAACCTACACATGGTTTGATGATAGGCCCATCTAAATGGGCGATAAGGTCGTGGCAGAGCCTTATCGATATTGAACTTGGGCCATGCCTGTGGTAGAGGAACGCCGCTAAGTTCAGAATAATTTGGAAAGTCGCCCAATGCCTTTATCTCATCCACCGAGAATCCCGTTGGCGTGTATCTGTTCCCTTCACTGGTTCTATAGTCCGCGGTCATCGGGAGGATGCGTTGCCTAACCTCCTCCTCGTTTACTTCGACATATAGTAAATCGCTTATAAGCTTCGAAAGCACTTGTCGACGCTGAGGAGGCAAAACATCGGTATAGCTTGACTGTGATAGCTGACTAGTAGATGACTTCTTCTCAAGGGATAATGAACGCGGTGGTGTCCCTGACGTTGGTGCCCTGCAGCTGCGAAGTTTGACTCGACCGATGAGAGCATGTTTCTGGGATTTGTTCAGAACCAGATACAACACACTCGCTGAGAGCAAGACCAAGCCGATCAGCCACATTGGCTCCAGCGCTTTGAAAGTGTCCATATATACCAACCCCGGGAAGCGGGAAGGGGGAGCAAGATGTAAAAGGGAGTTTGACAGCAGAAGAGAAAAGATGGCAGTATAAAAGTCGAGACAGATAAAGGAGAATATAGGTCCAGCCCAAGTGGAACTTCAGCGTATTAAGTAGATACCGGGGCCAAGACCCCGGATATTGGAAGAATCACAATAATAAAGACATCTTGTCAAGTAGCGGAGGCCCCGAAGCAAGGGTTTGAACGCAGGAGCAGACCGCTTGAAGCGCACATGCTCTCGATCACTTTCACTGCGATTCGACAGACGGAGCTCTACCAGTGGACACCAATCAAGGGAACCCTGGAGAAAGGTTCCCCGTGGTTTGTCGACAGTCGCGATATCGATTGTTTTTACTATGTTTGGTCAGGAGATGCAGATAACAAGCCCTGATAACCTAGGACTCCGTCCTCCACGAATCTTGTACCTCCCCACCCGGCCGGTATCGATATCTTGGAAGGGAATAGGTCAGTCAGGCTGTGCAGTTCCGGACGGATGTCTTTCAGCGTACCAAAGAAATCCATGGATAGGATAGCGACCTGTAACTGATTTTTGGTCAATAAGCCACTCAGCCTAAGGTGCATCGTTGTACAGTACTGTGCTTATGTTGAGCTCTATAGACAGTCGATGCAACGGCAACACACGATCATACCGCCGCGTCTGGTTCTGAATATTATCTGCATGACTGCAGCAGAGGCTCGTGTAACGCTGCTACATGAATAAAACCATGATTAATGTCCAATACATGGTAAGAGCTGGTCGCAAGGGTCTGCGGTCCCAGATATCTAACCTAGGGTCTCAACTCTCGAGGCATCCTGGACCGCCAAAAGTCGCATGGTCGAGCCATACTTCTGGCTGCAAAAGCTGCAAGACAATTAAGAGCTTCTTCCCGTTCATTGAACATCGAAGCCACACGCGACCACGTCTTCAAGCTCTGATGTTGCTGGCTGGAAAGCGTGGATGCTTTCTCCGGGGCTGGACCGCCTTTACCGAACAGGAATAACCCCGGGGGAGCCACAGCCCGAAGGGGTAAAATTGTCCCGGCGACGTCGACGTCGGACCAAGTAGCCTGATGTCGAGCCTCCTGAGAATGCAGCGCCTCCCGAGTCACAATAGCGAGGTTTCCTCAGAGCCTCGGGAAGAACAGATCATAATGTTATTTGGAAATTTTTATCCAAATCTCTCTTGCAGGTCGGTTTGCAAGTTGCGCGGATCCTGAGTATGACAGCATCGTCTTCCCCAATCTCCAACTCTTTCCACTGTGATTTCAAACAGCTGAAAGAATCTTTCAGGCCCGCTTTTCAATTCTGTGGCCTTTTGGTCCATAAATAGCAACTTGCTTGGATTCCGATCTTCGAGTTGTCTTGTACTGCGCCAGTTAAAGAGTGGAAGAAAGACAGAACAATGGCTCTCACCGCTTTCATGTCTCTCCTAAAAAAGAACAACAATGTCCAGACAATGGTCATTATTCACTTAATAAGCTCTTCTCTGTATCAAGCAACATGCCTTCTTGTTTCAATAATTTTACAGTGCGAGAAAAGGTGTGCAACGCGTTGTTCCAGGGGCAACTACTAACCTGACTTTTTTTGACTCTCGTCAGTGACAGAACAACCCTGAAATACAACAGTGCATTGTCTTTCTTTGCTTAAGACTCATGTTTGGAATTCCCGTCAACAAGTGATTTGTCTGCTGCCATGTTTCTTGTCTGACTGCTTCAGCCAGCCTCGAGACATAGCGAGTACTCCTTCAGCCAAATTATAAATGCCATTGTTTCCCACCATCTATCTCACTTGCTACCCAATACACATTGAACTCTCGAACCTACAACCCATCTACCTCCATCTGTGGCTGGCTATTGGCCAGGGGTTATCGTGATTCGAAGCACACGAAGCTGCAGATCCGTTGCCGAACTGCTCTTCCCTTGATCTTTTTCAAGAAGCATTACTTCTTGACTCTATTTAATTCTTGATCTTGTTTTTTTAACGGCCCGTCATGCAAGCCACTGTACCAACTGATGGATCAATGGCGCCGAAAAATTTCGGTGATCTTCCACGAGAACTAATCTTTCAAGTTGCACGGTATCTCAGAGCTCCCGACATGAGCAGACTTTCCCAGACATCACGAAGCCTGTACTATCTCTTGAAACAGGAAGTCGAACGTGCCGGTAAAGCTTTCGCACTCGCTGACCAAAAGGAATACGAAAAGTACATCATCCAAGACCAAAATGGATTACATCTCACCGGTTACTCGTCCCCGGATTATGTCCTGGAACCATTAGCTGAAGACATCATGAATCAACTGGACCGCTCCGCTTCTGCTTTTATCAACTTAGGTGTCGACCCCAACTCTTACACGTTGAAAGGTGTCCGAATGCTGAACCTTGCCCTCAATCACTTCCAGGAAGGAATTGCAGAGCTTCTCCTGCAGAAAGGAGCGGACCCTTTGTTATCTGACATAGGTGATGGGAATGAGACGCCTTTGCGTTGTGCTGCTCGCAGTGCTTCGGACCGCATGGTCCGGATACTCCTCGAAGCGGGTGCGGACCCGGGGACGCCATCCGTCATCCATGAAATCGTCCGCTACTGCACCCTAGAAACAGTACAGTTAGTTGTGGCAAAGGGCGCTGATATTTTTGAGATTCACGCAGAAGAAGGATCAACAGTGCTTCACTGGGCCGTGAAAAACCCGGATGAGAAAGTCGTCCAGTTCCTTCTCACCTCTGGGCTGGACACTGTTGTCTCACATCAAGACAACGCCGGGGAAACATGTCTGTGGAATGCGTTGGAAACAGTTAATAAGGCTGTCGTCGAGACGATCCTCGATTCCGGGATCAACGTGCATCTGCGTAATCAATATGGAGAGACCGCTCTACACCAGGCTGCCTACCAGGGGCAAGAGTATGCCGTGCGACGCCTCCTAGATGCACGTGTGAGGTTAAGCCGACAGGGAGCTTGCGGTAGGACTGAGCTTCATTATGCAATTATCAGCGGAAACATTGACATCGTCGCGATGCTTCTCAATGCCGGTTCCAATCCCCGTCTGCTGACGGATCAGTGGGACAGTATAATACATACAGCAGCCGTAATGGGTTTCAAGAATATTCTGAAGGGACTTCTGCACCTCTTCCCCGACATGGTAGATATGAGGAATAATGCCCGGATGACCGCAGAGCAGTTGTGCAGGCACCTTGGTCGAACTGAAATTGCTGATATTATTCGGGACTTCAAAAACAGCAATTACTACAGGGTGATGGTTTTGGAAAGACAAGTTGAGCTCCAGCGATACCGCTCCTAAGTGTGAAAGGGAATAATCTAGATGTTGTACTGTGAGGGTGGTCTCCCGCCTTGGATTAAACTTCGGTTTCCACAAAATGTCTTCCCTCTCGAAATGCTGTTTTGTATCTATACCATATGCATGGATGCAATGAGCGGAAGTCTTGTACTGTAGATGCCCAGGTGTAGGCGGTGTCTTTGAGAACTTTCAGAAATAGTATGGAATTTTGCTTTCCATTCTTCAAACACAAGCAGCAATTCCAATACCGTCGAAATAATGAATAACACAATTTTCCATTTATATTTTCACTTTTACTTCTCTGACACAGAATATTTTACAGAACTTTTCCGGTAGCAGACAGAGGAAAGGCAAAAGACGTGCGTTAACTCTTCGGGCATTTACTTTCTTACGTGTGTCCCTCTTCCTCAGCAAGCCATTCCCAAAGCCCAAATGCTAGAACCTCGACAGAGTTCTGCGTAATAGGGGGTTCGTCGTCCTCTGGCTCATAATGTGCACAATCGGCAAATGCAGTTAGGTACCTAGATGCTGGTCAGTTTCATACTTCGTAATAATAGAGACAATAATTCGAAAGGAAGGAGGCACAATCATTTTCTTCTGGGTTCTGTGGTAAAAATATTTGTCCAGTTTCGCCTCCGTTGTAAAGGAATCCCCGAAGACGCATGGCTCTGTAATTAGAAATCGATATCAATACTAGACAAGTTTCAATTTTGGCGGCCAATCTTCCAGGGAGACAGTAATGTAATGATAGGGATAAAAACATACTCAAGACTCTGTGCAAGCTGTTCGCGAATTATTGACAACTCGCGCTCCGTCAAATCTGGAATGTCCGTCGCAGTACGCCCGGGTACTTTGGACATAGTTATCACATATAGATAACCCTAAGGAAATGGCCAGGTATCGTCTTGAATAAGCTCTATGCTACCATAATACCGCGGCATATGGCCTATTGTTTCGCAGCTCTCCAGAACAAGACATTCCTCTCTGAAGGATCGGTCGGCCATGTACCGAATCGCTGGTCTGTCATCTGGAGAGATAATGACCGGATCCAGCCTATAAAAGTGTAAAAATTCCGGCTACACAATATCCCATTCCACAGTGTGAAAAAGGAAATGGAGACATACTGCACTCGAAATTTGAGGATGGCGTCCTGTCCATCCCTCACTTTGCGACTTTCAAAAACAGCAACACGCTCCTGCACACTGTGGATGAATCTCTCCGAAATCAGCTTAACGAGCTGAAATTCCTCAGATCTAACAGTTAGGTGGTTCCCCTCATATTTCTCAGGATCACCCCGTCAGGAAAATTGCCAGACATGATTTCGACTGGTATGATAAAACCGGACAAAATTCCCAATTTTCTTGCCCGTTAGAAGATGTCCCGGAAGAATTTGGAGGTAATGCAGATTTATTGAGGTTACATGAGGGTAAGAAACAAGAAAAATCATGAGTGCTGCGCTTTAGATTCACATCCTGGGAAGTGCCAGAAAATCGAACTCTCCCGAATAGGAATACCTGCCTCCCATTGGATCTTGAACCCCAGAAAATAAATTTAGGTACTTGCCTGTACTTCTTCTTGATGCGGAGAACTCACTCCGAAAGACAGCCTGTCAGTTCCCCCTCCTCCTGTTCGCCGACCTCCCCCGCTCCCCACCCCCGCAGCCCCCGCCGTGTTGTGTAACCTGCAGAAAGGCCTTTCCAATCGGGGCCAGAGGTTCCTAAATAGCAGCTCTCTGCTGATTTGTCAGAACATTGCATACCTAGCGCCGGGAAGAGAGAGCCTCCATTCATAGGTGTGAGGACCCGTTATCAACCTTAGTACTATCTTTAGCACAACATTTCTGAGACAATGTCTCAGTTAATAGTGTATACAGATTTGAAGCTCTCTACTAGTGCCTGATATCTCTTGTCCTTTAATTTTTTTGGATCAAAAAGGAATTAAGGGTTGTTTGCTTTCACGCAGTTCACCTACCTACCTAAATTAAGAAACATGCTCTGCTCAGATGAAGTGTAATCCTCGCACAGAAACTTCAAGACATTAAGTACAGTACATACTTCGATTCTGGCAAATAACTTAGAACACGGCACCGGCAGATCACATGCTCCCCGTGCAGATCTGCCCGCTCAGGTCGTGCGAAGATTGAGTCAATTGGCAATCACAGAATCTTTGCACTGTACCTTCACTGGGTCAGCGATCACTTGGGAATATCGATTAACTCATAAACCGATATTTTGTTGAGATGTGGACATCTGAGGACGGTCATCATCATCTTCCTCTTCAATTCTGAAGGAAATAGAGAACAACTACGATGGAAGGAATATCATGCGGGCGTGACTAGCCCAACTGTCTAACGACGGTTTTGACCAGCTACTACTCAAGTACTGTACTTAAAATAATTAGAAGGATAAAGAATGGCTGAAGAATCAATGATGATCAATCACGTTGGACCTCATCTATTTACCTACGTACTTGACTGGTTGATACCAGGTAGTTTGCGGTAATCATGATCAAACAATACTAGGAAACTGAAGTGGACTCTCAAGAGGGGGCCGGGAACCTATAACTCTAACCTCGAGTAGACATGAAACTCTCCACCGATGTCTCCATTTCTAACCATTGATCCTGACCCTCAGCCTCAAAAGGCATCATTTGCGACTAACTCGGAGTAGATGACGGGCCAAAAACAGTACCAGTTACAACAAGACGGCCGCCCGCCACGTCCAGTGAAAGCGCCTGTCAGAATAATCGATTACCCGTCAGGAGACACCGGCACGCGACGCGTTTGGAGGCTGGCAAAGAAAAAAGGATATGACGCGCGAGAATGGTCAGATTCTTCCACAGAGATGTTTGAACGGGTCCTCATAAGTCGTGGAGCACTCTTCGGCCAGAGAGGCCTACAGAAACGGAGAATGCGGTTTGACTAGGGAGTAGATATGGAAGTTTAAAAAAGACCATGCCATTCGTATGTATGTGTATGGACTCGAAACGCACGCTAATATCACCCTAATTTTGAAGTGAGTTCCGCCTCAGCTGCGCCATCATTCATGATTTCATTAAGCCACCAACCCCACAGGGTCCTGTCCAACGCTATGTTCTCAAAGAGAAGTCGAGGACAGGCAGCAATGCATTCGCAGAAAATCCGCCCAGGTATGTCCGAATACGCAGACGTTCACTATGTCTGGTAACATGCAATTCGATTTACACGAGGACGAAACAAGAAAAAAAAAAAGAAAACCGAAGAAGTCCCGATTCGCTGGTATGGAAATGATGGAAAGGTGGTTTAAAGAGATCATGAGATTCATGTCGAAACACCATCTCCACTTGATACAAAGAGACTACCAGATGTCAATTTTCTCACATCTTCCTCCTGGTGGAGGCGCAGTTTCACATTCGAAAGAAGTAAGAAAAATTGACCTGGTAATCATGCCTCAGATGGAGATGAAAAGGGAACAAGGAATTTTTATCCGAATGAGAAAATGGGTATCACAACAGTATTCGCCGTTCTGTGCAATCAGAAAGAAAGGCAAGTACCTCAGATCTGGAAGGAGCCGAACTTGAGGGTTGGCCCTTAATCGGGGTTCATAAGCTAGATCGGAAGTCAGCGTCCGAATCAAACTGTTTTAACAGTCCCAAAGAGGCACACTTACCCGCAGAATAGGTCTGGAATAGTCTTGGTTATCCTGGAGTGAAATAATACTCCGGGTGTCAGCATCGAGCACCGCATCCTTCTTCATACGACTATCAGTGAAGGCAGGAACAGGGTGGTCGATGGGAGAGTGAGCCCGGGCAGGACTATTGTGATCGTAAAGATTCCTCATCAGACTCATTTGCGAGGCCTTGCTCTGTCGCCGGCTGTCCAGCAAGTTACCCTGAGAGTCAGTGGTCCCATATCGACGACGCACTAACAAGAACCAGAAGAGAAGTCCCATAAGAATGCCCAGCCCAACAAGTGAGCCGATGACAATTCCAGCAATAGCTCCAGCACTCAAAGAGGATCCACCACTGTTAGACGGATCAGTCGAGGTGGCCGTGGCAGGAGGATTTTGGACCGTGATAGTAACCGGCTGACCGGCCACAGTCTGCACAGAAACAGTTGGTTTTGTGGGTGCAGTTGTAATAGTGCTACTGGTGGAAGAGGACGTCGCCTACGACAAGGGTTAGCGAGACCTAGTACATCAAATGCCGGGTGTCCGTACTGAAGTAGAAGTGGAAGTGGGAGCAGGAAAGAAAGTCGTACTTGGCTCTTTAGCCGGAGCCGTTACAGTCACAGTGAGTATCTCAGGCACAATACTGCTAGTAGAGCTCTCCTGTGGGGTTGTTAAGACCGGGTTCACAGAAGAGACGATCCGCAGAGGCAGAAGTGACCTGGGATACCATGGAAAATACAGAAAGGTGGAAAGATCGGGAAGATAGGAGAGATGCGCAAAAGTACTTGAAAAAACGGGGGTCACTGACCGTTTTGGTTGCAGTGTTGCTGGCCTTTGCTGTGCCAGAAGGGGCATGGTCCGTCATCTCAATGTACGCGTACAGGTTCTTTGAGACGCTCCCACAATTGTCAGCAGGATAACCTGGGCACCCATCTGAGCATTCTGAGATGTTAGTGGTTTCCCCGGGGGCATAGTTCGAGCACCAGCAAGATTTGCCCTGGAGAATCGCAAAGGCATAGTCGGCATTGCATGTGTTGCGACAAAGTCCATTCGACTGAAAGGTGTTGACGTCTAGTTCCGTCGCGTCAGCAAGCATTGAACACACCAATGTCCCTCACCACGTACTTGGCTTGAATGAAGCGCCTGTGTTCTGCGAAGAACAGTAGGCGATTTCTAAAGCTGCAGCCGAACTCGGGCCCTTGACCAGAGCCAGAAGCAGGGCAAACAGAACAAATGTCACGGAGATCATGGTTCACAGCTGCTTCGACGCGTCCGGTGGAACGGCCCTTCGATGGCAGGCAAAGTTACACAAGGTGCTTAATATCTTTTCGCAAAAATGTCTTGACGAAGGACTCGAAGGTTCAAATGGCGTCGAAGCGTGCTATCTCGGAGATTTCCGTTGGAGAGGTCTATGGGAAAATGGTGGAGAGAAAGAGTTGTGTGAGAACAGGAGTTCAACTTGGGAGGGCAAAGGTGTGCGACAGCTTTGCAAGCAACGAGCTCATCGGCCTGGCGACGTTGCGATGCGTGTTGCAGCACGATCCAGGTGTCAAATGTACGCAAAGCGTGATGTTGCCCTGACCGGTGGCCTTCGCTTCACGATCAGCATCCGCACAGCGAAGTGCAATCATGCAGCAGCTGCTTGCAACAAGACACACCTGTGATTCTGCTATCTACCAAAGTCACCTGCCTTCCTTCACCCGCTGGTGAAGGCAGGATAAGGCATTGACGGCCACAGATCCCAACCCGGTGTCAAAATGCCGAGAGCATCGTTGTCCTGACAGAGCGGACCCGGATGACGTACGCAACGAGGGAGAATTGACCAGGGCTGCAGCGGGAGACGGCAATGGCGGGGATACGGGGAGAGGAAGCTGGGAGAAAACAGAGAGAAAAAGGGAAGATGGTGTTGATGCCAGGAGCGTTGCTAAAAGGATGCAAAACGGGATGCCCAGGCGAGGGACGCGGATCGAGCACGCCTTTTTCCAAGGTTCAGTGAATCGTCAGGGCAGCGGGATGGCCGGTAAGTCGCCTGTAACGACGGAGTTTCGCAGTCCGGGCGCAGCAGGAGTGCCGGTGGGTTCCTCAGGGCCTTTAGCCCTGCGCGGCGCCCGGTCCCGGCAAGGCCTTGCGCCGTGACGCATCCCCGTGGGCCTCCGACACATGGCCTCTGTTACAGCCGTGCGGCCTCACGGACGCCCAGCGCTGGCCTCCTGCACCGATTCGGGTGTTCTATACTTGGTAACCATGGCTATGACGATGGGACATGTTAGTCCAGGTATAAAACGACATCCTCAACCCTCCCTATGATCTGACCATCTCAGCAGGTGCAAACCCTCCGCGATGAGAACCAGACGGACACGACAACGGGGACTTCTCCTTGAATGCTGCAGATGCTGAGCTGCGCCAAAATTCCCCTTCCTCGCGCGACGGTCACATAGCTGAGCTAGTGCACTCATTACCAAGCATAACTAGTCGCAGGAAGATGTGTCTGGTGACTCGTCTCTTTGCCCGATCCCACTGCAGTGTGGCATTTACTGCTTTGCAGTGAGGTGATATTGTCTACTTAATCAGCGGGATATGTGAACTGCTCACCATCTCGGTTATCTCGACGTCGCTTACAGTCCAGACAGGGGCTAGAGCGATGAGAAATCGAGATTCTGCGGTGAACAGTGCATCCGGCACACAAAACCTCACATCCTCAGAAAGCGACCCACCTGGCCACGGGTAGGCCGAGAGGCCCGAGAGCCAGTGATACCCAGAGGGCAAGAGGTCCCTCCCTCCTGGATGGATCGCCGCACCTACGGAGCACGGTTGCTCGAACGATGGAAACAGCCGCTATCTCTGGGCACCGGGTTCGACGTCGCAATAATCCGCCGCAGACACGAGATATCTCCGACAACAAGCACAATCTTGTTTTTTCCAACCCCAGGCTGCGAGAGTGGCGGTTGAATGTTACTTGGAAGGTGGCAGCGAACGTTGTAACTCGGCAACGTTATAGCCGTGGAAGGAAGTGATCTGTTGCCGGAATGATAGGGCATACGTAACTCGGCGCTACCGGCGCTAGAGGTACGGGCCAAGCTTCCCACGCGGTACCACCACTTTCTGCCGGCTCTCTTGAAACACGGAGGACCGACAACAGCAAGATATGGATATTATTATTACTGAGGGCGACTGCTTCTCCGCTGGAAAAGAGCCGGGATTTGTGCCTCCATCACCACGATAATATTTATCATTGCAGATGTCCTGTGTCATGAAAGTGACTACTTCGTGATCATGCCTGTCATCATGCTTCCGTGCTAGTTTCAGATGACCCGCATCCAGAGGTTCAACCGTTCAAGAGACGGAAATATCCTGGTACGGTAGGGCTGCGACGAAGCTGGCCATCGACTACTCATTTCAACTGGCCAGCGATACTGCGTAAAGTGGTCTCCGCGTCTCGCAGTATTAATAGGACAAGTCTCGCCGTTTCGGACGGAGGCCAAATTGCCCGTTTCCAAGTGAAACGCACTTTGGAAGATTCTCGGGTCGGACAAGGCCCTGAGGGCGGGAGAATTTGCCACAAGACGGCAGAGTGCCCAAGCCAAGGGAACATATTTTCCCTTTCCGCGGGGGGAACGCCTCCTCACTTTTCCCCTCCTTCAAAACTCCCTAGTCCCTACTAATCTCAAATATATGCCATCTCTGCAGGAGTCTTGTTCATTCTGATAACGACGTGCGCCATGTGTGCGGGGGTAACATCTAACCCTTAAGGGGAGCGCCTTAGCATGATCACTACTCCGCGGCGTTGGCCAATAGATGCCATAGAATGAGAACCTCCGAGAAATCTTCTCTGCAGATGTCTCAAACATGCACTGCACCCTGTTAAGGGCTGGATACGAGAGCATACTAGTCAGACAACACCTAATAATGTGATCCTCGTCAACACCGGCTCTTTTCTACCCTCTGTGGCTTGGCTACAGTGTGGCTGAGTCTCGCGGCGACTCCTTATCCACAGCAACAACGGTTCCCATCTTGGAATTGCTACCATCATGAATATTCCCTATCATCAGACCGCGAGCGTTCCATACCAGCTTAACACGATTGAAGCCACAGAATAAAAGCCCATGGTTCTTTGCCAATTGTCCTCCCGGCTCTCTGATGGTGGACGAACAACCGTATGTATATACGGCGCAGTCGATGATACATACGATTTGCGACTGCAGAAGAGCTGACGGATGATGTAGAGCGGTCGAGGGTATCCTTGTGGCTGATACATGCCGTGACTCTTTGTCTCTACATTAATTGATGTTATACTCCCTGAAAGAGATAGCAACAACTGCAGAATTTCATGCGAGCTGCTCAGCCAATAGATCCTGCACACGCTGAAGATCGCCTAAAATAGCTTTTTCGATGTCTTGCCAAAGAAAACCGGAACAAGTTTTCGCTCCGATGCCGTGATCAATACGTAGTGAATAATGATTTCAATATCTCGCTATCTGTTTCCTCAGACCCAGAGACCGAGGAAGACAACATACACTAATGATAACATAGAGGCGGGGGCGAAATTCTACCACTACGGAATAGTCTGCTGAAGCCTAAGAGGGCTCTAAGAGAGTTTTAGTTTGCTAACTTTCGTGATCCACGATGCTCGATAGATCTGAAGTTTGTGGCGCACTGGCGCTCGATGATGATATCCCGCTAAATCAAAATCTATTTTTTCTTTCCCGGAACATCCTAACTCCTGATGATCATGACGTCTAGTCGGTCACAGCTGCGAGCTAACCAACCAGAAATGACAATCGGGATGAATTTAAAACTTAGGACCTTAAGCCACGCTCCAGCCTGCGACAAGCGCTGGCCGCCCGGACTGTCCAGTGTCCAGTGTACAGTGTCGTGGCAATCGAAATCGCCGTCGATCATTTTTCACACTAAGGTCAGAGTCTAAAGTGCACAGCCGCCAGGGCCAAGCGACCTTTTTTTGGCCTTTGCCTCTCGAGATTATTTCCGATTTGACTTTTTGTTACACGTCACGCTGTCACAGACTTGGCATTTGCAGGCTGGTTCCCAGTAGATTGGTTCCTTGGGCTTGGGCGGAAATAACATGCAGACTTCCACATGCCATGTGCCTTTTTTTTCTCTCGCTTCGTTTCAGAATTCAGAACTGCTGAGCTACAGCCTGCAGAGAGCATCTGCCAAGGAAACGCGAAAAAAGTTGACTTCCGAATACGAGGAACTTCATCAATTCGCATCCCAGCTCTACCTTACGTATCGCGCCATGCAAGCAACAATATACAACAATTACTTCTCCCTATACAAAATGTAGGGGAGAAGGAAAAAAAGGTCGTCCAAGTACCTCACCGCTGAAAGACAAAAAAGAAAATTATTAAACAGGAACAGGCGCGATAAACCTCAAACGCTGGATTAAGTAGCCGTGAACCCCTGAAACCAGAATTCAATATATTCACCCGCGGTACGCGATCCGGGCCAAGCGTCAATTTGAATAACCGTTCAATCTTGGTTCCGAAACAACCCAATCCATGGAAATCATTCTTCTGGCGCATCTAATCAGAAATCGCTGTTCCTGGTCCCTGGATGTCATCCGGATACAAATTCCACTCGGATCCTGATTTGGAGAAAAATACTACGTACGGTACCACCTACACGGGCGGTAGACTACCGATTTCGATGAGGTATTTTCTGTCATTGTTGATTTATTTTTTGGCCTTCTTTTTTTTGCTACCTATCTGACATTAGTTTCTGCTGCCATACTATACTGTAATCAATTATTACTGCCTATATGACACAGGTCGAGGTAAAATTCCTCGCAGTCACTAGCTATCCACGTACTTTGGAAACTTCTCTTTTTCCAGTCCTACGCCACTGTTTCTGCGATGAAATGATGAAGAAATGTTGTGAAATGTTCCTTCTAAAACGCATCGATCAGCTCTTGAAAGAATATTATGATTGATTTCTTGATCCGTCTATTAGATGACCACTAAGCACTAATCATACACTCATTATCATGTCCACGGTGAGACCTTATCATCATCATCATCATTATCATCGTAACTCGTGAGCTCGTTGCTCAATCATCATCTCCATAGGTGCAGTAACAAAGACATGTCTCTAATGGTAAAAAGAAAAGCTGTTGTGCCTGCAGCTTCCAACTTACTGCGATGTAAAGTATCATTTGCATGTCGCACATACGTAACAGGATAAGAAGACGGGAACTAGAGAATACAGACGATCACAAGTTGACGATGAAAATCATTCTATCAAGCAACCGAGGATATAGACGGGATGGGAGAGGAATGAAGAGCTCAGTCTCGCTTTACCAGAAACTTCCTGAAGGAGTTCTCCGTCTCTTCTCAACAACAAGCTCGTGTTCACGACTCCGCTCCTCATCCCAAGAACGTGGCGGAGGCGGTGGTCTCGGTGCGGGGGGAGGAAGCGGTACAGCAGGAAGAGGAGGTAGAGTAACGCGCTCGCGGTGAATTTCATGAATTCGCTCGCGACGTGCGGCTCGAATTTCTTCTGAAAGGTCAACTAGAGCAGCGATATCCTCCTGTGCGTTTACTGGTTAGATTTGAATCCAACAGCGGACATTGTTTACATAAAGCCCTGAAGCAATAACATAACCGAGAAAAGGGAACAGGACATACATATCGCAAGTATGCAAAGATGTAGTAGAAGTACTCTGTCTCTTCGTACTCGTATCCTGCCCTTTCAATGGCTTCTCTCACAACGAGATCCTTCGTAATCTCGGTCCAGAGTCTGTCGCGCCTATCTTTGACCTTAACATATCGTCGTCCAACACGGCCAACCTCCCGATCCGTTTCATGGTCAGAGGTAAAATCTTCGCCGTCTGTGACAAAATTGGACCTACGGGCACCGTTATATCGTTGCCAACTGATTTCTTGGATGGCACCACCAATGCCATCCAAGGTGACACGTTTTGTCCCAGGGGGAACATCGATTATTGTCCAATCTTTTGTGGCTCCGTTGTAGGCCTCACCAATGTGAGCACAATCTGCGTTACGACGAGTATAGTAATCTGCTTCCTCCCGGATGTCACGCTCATCACGACGATCTATTGCATGGCGACGACCGCCCTCTCGTTCTCGAATGACAAGCTCCCTTTGGCGCTCACGGGATCTAGGCCTAACTCGTAAAATGACAACTTCATCCTTCTCTCGTCTGTAAGGATCTGTAGAGCGGCGGCGGAGCGTATGTGGTAATTCATCCTTCTCTCGACGGTCGACACTGATACGGTAAGATCGCCCATGCCTTTCGCCACTACAAAACGATAAGCTTCGAGAAATGACCAATGCAAAAGAGACATCGGAAATCCTACCGTCGATGCATATCGAACTCATCAACACTATCCCGTGATAAACGAAACTCTGGACTAGGTGCACGAGATGCACCTGCCATATCAAACCCTGTCGAGATGTAAGCCATTTATTCTAACCTTTCCTTAGACAAGATTATCTACCGTGATCGATATGCCTGTGGTGTGTGATTACTTCCCGGTGGATCGGAGGCGCTCGAATAGGTGGAGGATCTCGGGGATGAGGCTGCTCTGAAGATGGCGACCTTGTCTCTCGTTTTCGGACAACAATCTCATCATCTTCCGCATCGCCTCTGCCATGGTCTCTATGCCGTCTATCTCTCCGAATTATCATCCCCTCTCTCGATTCTGATCGTCGCCGCGATTTTGAATGGGAATGAGGAGTTGCGCGAGAATGGAAGTCGTCTCTCTCTCGCTCACGATCTTGTGAGCCCTTTCTATCAGTATGGCGGACAATCACTTCATCTTGCTCAAACTCTGACGGTGGACTTCTGTCTTCTCTACCCCGTTTCCGGGAACCTTCATCATGTTCGTAGTCTGACCAAGATCGATCTCTTCGCCGTGCAAAGACTTCGTCCCTCTCAATGTCACTCTCAACGGGCCTTCGTCTATTCCTTCTTTCGTCCCGTTCAGCCTCTCTAGACAATCTTCTTCCTCGTTCTGATGCACGACGGCGCAGAGTCTCGTCTCGTCCCCTTTCCGCTTCCCTAGATCTCTCCCGTGGTTGAAATTCAGAGTCTTCCCGCTCACGTCTTCTCAGAACCATGGTGCCGGGATCTCTACCTCCCTCATAACTTTCCCGTAAGAAGTCAGGGATAGAGCGGTCTCTCGCGCGTGGGCGTTCGGACTCTCGATCTGGCGGACGGGAAATGCGACGGCGATAGTCGACATCATCCTCAACGACGAACTCGCGCCTCCCATCGTTGGAGTACCGATCACGCTCGTATATGTCTTCTTCATACCAGTCACGGGGAGAAGCTCGACGAGACATGGTGACGACTGGTGAATGAGGCAAAATTAAGACTTGGCTGTATAGGAAGGTGGGAAAACTTCTATAAAACGAAAGGCTTTCTGGAAATTGTTAACAACAAATAGAAGCCAATGTATTCCGAAATTACTACAAAGCAGAGATATTGGCGCGAGCCAATTGGCCTCGGTCGGATGCCAACCAAGACCATGGACAATGGGAGATCAAAATGCCCAAAAGACGTCGACTACGGCCATCAAAAGAGATATGAGAACAAGCGAAGGACAGAAGAGAAAGGACAAAGGTATCAAAAGTAGCGAAGAAGGAAACTGGAAGTGAAGGCCATACAACGTGTATAGGACGGAGAGGGGCAGGCAGCATCGCTCTGGCCGCACCCACTGAACTGATGTCACGCTGCAGGGCAGAGACAGCGCCCAACCTGCATTTGCACGTGTCGGACCGCAGCTTGGAAGATTTGTCAAGACACTACAATTTCTTTGCTGTGAGCAAGTATGTCATGTTTCTTATTTTCCATTCGACAGTGCTATGGTCAATCCAGCTGTTCATAGTCCTGGTACAGAGTACACGTCCACGGGTGCTTCCCCTTCACGTCATCAAATCGAACCGACAATACTGATTACTCAGTACCAGTTAGGTCAGTATGATAGAGAATTCTAAAAACTCCTCTCCATATTGCTGGACATGACCAGTTTTTAATTCTTATCTTCTCGTCTCTTGTAGTATAACATTTTCTCTCTCATTTTTGCGGCACTTTTTTTTCGCTATAAGTCATGAAAGGATACTTGTTTGTTTCTCCAATTTGGAAGCAGATACTCTCGATATTGGACCAGGCCAACAGCAAAGTTCAAGTGCAAAAGTGAAGATTGCCCCTCAAAGGGTTTCATCGATTGTGCTCACATGCCCCGCATTGGAGTTGGAAACGGTCAAAGTCCTCAGAAAATCTTGTAAAACACTTCCTTGATGTTTCCAGACGACTTTGTGCAGTCACCTGCGACTTTCCAGCTAAGGGTGTAAATATTGTACTGTAAATATCCATTTCCATTTACAGTAGTTACATCCATGCCCTATACACACCGCCCATAAGAACCCAGATATCATCAAAACTAGTCTGACAGGCTCCAATTTTCAGATTAATGCGTTGCAACTGAAACAAAGAGAAGAATATCCTAGTCATAACATAAATCGTCTCATCCAAAGGTAAGCCGCGTCTGCCCCTTTTCTGGTCTCCCACGACCCCGCCCACCACCTACACTACCAGCTTTCCGCTTCCCTGGAACGCTCGAAGAATGCGATGTAGCGCTTTGTATGTTCTGGGAAGCCCTGGCGGCCTGCCTTTCTTGGCTCTCAAGATCTTTGGCAAAGTGCCAGTCTTCGTGTTCGATCCTCTCAAACTCAGGAAAGGACTTTCCGCATCGATTGCAGACCCAAGAAGTATCTTGATTCAGCGGGTAATCTGGAACAGCCTGTTCTCCATGTACGTTTTCATCCCCATATTCGTTCAATTGCCTGGAAACGTCTTCCAATTCCGCATTATTCAGGTTCTGTTGGTCAGTTGCGGACTCTACATCTGGATTAGAAGTCGCCTTCGTAAAGAAACGCTCTATGCCCTCGATCTTCCTTCTCTTCTCTACTCTTTGTCCGTCTTCCTGAGTACCGGAGGTATCAGGACCCCTGACTGGAGTATTCATGGATTTAGCTTCATCTCCTCGAATGAGGAAACCGTCGATTGCTCGATTATTCGTGATACCGTCTTCAAAACCACCTACGCTGAGCGACAAGTTCGCGCAAGGCCATACTCGCCCATCAGCGATCACTTGCCCGAGGAGAGTTTTGGCGAGCTCAAAGAGGAGCAATTCACCAATGGGTTTTCCTCCAGGTATAGGGATCTGACGGGATCGCACTTGATCTCCATATCTGTGGTGCAAAGTAATCGTCTTTGGACGGCGCCTATTTTCAAGGACGCCATCCTCAACTAGGCGCCCGTAGATGTCGGCCGCGAAAATTCGCAGCCACTTTTCTGCCTGTTCGGCAGAGTTGATACTCGGCCGGAAAGACTTTGCTGAGAGCATGGATTTGATCTGCGTCCTGGGATTGACCTCGCTATGATCCTCTCCGCGGATAATGCCGTACAGCCAGGCAGCAGTATCGTCATCCAATTTTGCCTTCAGCTCTTCAATGGGAACCTTCAGAAGCTCACTCACTTGTTCTGTTCCAAACAACGCGGTAACTTGATCCCCCAGTTTCCCTCCAAGCATCCTAATCTTGGTGAACTTATATCCACTAAGAAACTTCTGTGCTGCACGATTCCGTACAACAGTCTGCTTATTCGGCTTGTTGCAGGCACTCCCCAGTTTCGCTATCATCTTGTTCCTTGCAATGCCTGCAGAGCAAGTATAGCTCAATTGCTCCCAGACAGCCTTGCGAATGGACCGTATGATCTCTGAGCCTATCGACATTGCAACGTCATCCCACTCTGGATCATCATCCTCTGATCCATTTTCATCTAAGTCTACCAATGCATCTTCTGCGTTCCAGCCTAGTGCCGTTCTCGGAGGAAGCGGCAGTGCAGCTATTCTGTCTTCACTACTGGGATCCTTCTGCAGTTGAGGATACCGCTGAAGTAAGACACCAAAAACCAAAGACGATAGATCGATAAAGACTTCGTCGATGCTCGCCTTCTCCAGCTTGGCAGGTTGCACCTGGACCTGTGAACTTCGTTCGACATCCATCATTACACTCTCCCTCCATCTAGACAGTTCCTCCTTTACCACGCCCAGGATCTTCCTAGATTCGGCCCGATAGGGATCCAATGACACCTTATCTGTCTTGATGCTCGTGGCCGCATCATCCCGGTATGCCCATTTCCCACCCTCCCCTTCCCGGAAGGTCGCCACATGCTGTGTGATCAATTCGGGACAGCGCTTCTTGGCCTCAGCCACGGATAGCATCCTGCTCACGCCAAACGGACGCGCAGCGTAGTTGATCGCAATGAGCGAGTCCCATTGCTGGACTGCGAGCGGGGTCGTGTGCGGGACCCCCAGGCGCACCATCTCACACTGCGCGTAGAAGGCATCAAGATCGATATGGGCAATCACACGGAGAGGGCTCGAGGTCGAACTCTGGCGAAGGAGCTGTAGGTGACGGTAGGTGAAGCGGGACCGCTTCGTGGAATCATCAATCGACGATGGGACGAAAGGCTGCGGGGAGGGAGAGGAGGAGCGCGACATATTCGGCGCAGTGTAACCATGGCAGAACGATGACACGACAGGAGAGAAATGACACTGGACATGAGAAAAAGAATTTGACAGTTACCTACGTTGGTAGGCGAATGGTCTTCTTTCTTGAGTTGTGGCTGCCTCCAACGACGTCGACGAATTCGACGCGTGAAGTGGAATGAATACCGCGTCGTCATGGTCTCGGCGTGCATCCATTTAGCGTATGCAAAATTTGGTGCAGTCTTGGCACACCAAAACCTCAAAAAATTGCAACTTTTGTACCAGAAGCCCTCCAAACCACCAAAATACTGATTTTTCTCACCAAATCCCATCAATTTCTTAC